>OGKG01000025.1_pt1 | contig 146109 bp, 132 predicted proteins | sample 1572201 | NCBI WGS metagenome assembly OGKG01 (sample SAMEA2582146, study PRJEB24529) | metagenome | biome: Human gut stool | place: China | collected 2011 | reverse complement strand
CGGCTGAAAATTCTAACGAAAGCACGCTCCCGCTGCCTTCAGCTCGTAGCGGTACTAAGGGCTATTGGCAGAGTTGAATTTCCCACCCCACGGCTGAAAATTCTAACGAAAGCACGCTCCCGCTGCCTTCAGCTCGTAGCGGTACTAAGAAGCTATGGCAGCTTCGCTACCCTACCTTCTAAGGACCGACGGCTTCAGAGCACTTTCTATTAGAATTTTCAGCCGTGGGGTGAAATACAATAGTGCAAAAAAAGAGTTAAAAGCCTATTGGTTAAGTAGAGAAAAAAGGGTATACTATTACTGGTACAAAAGGTATGTTTTTTCAGATCTTGCTGAAAAATTTTTGGATGCAAACAATAGGCGGATTCTCGAAATTTTGCGAGTATAGTGTAAAGCGATAAACCTACTGTTTGAGCCGTAGGCGAGTTTAGGTTTTCGCTTTGCAATAGACGACGGAGCAAAATGAGATGAATCAACGTGTTTGCAACAAAAGTTTTTCCGCAAGGAGAAAGGCATGATTTGAAAGGAGGTCATTTTATGGCAGTATTACATTTAACAAAAGAAAACTTTGAAAGTGAAGTTTTAAAATCTGATAAAAAAGTTTTAGTAGATTTCTGGGCAACATGGTGTGGACCATGTCAGATGGTAGGACCTATTATAGAGGAATTAGGTGAAGAGTTAGAGGACATTAAGATTTGTAAGGTTGATGTGGACAAGGAACCTGAAATATCAATTAAGTATAACATTATGTCCATACCTACATTAATTGTTTTTGAAAATGGTGAAATCGCAAATAAGACTATTGGTGCATGCACAAAGGATGAAATCTTGGAGTTGTTAAAATAACAAAGGGACACCTGCATAGTGGCTTGACAAGGGAAATCCCGGCTATGTTACAAGATAATGAGGCAGCATTTTAATGCAATAGTAATATTTTTGAAAGGATATTGGTAAGTTTATGTATGATATTGTGATTGTAGGAGCAGGCACGGCAGGCATGTCTGCGGCAATTTATGGTGTACGCTCAGGCAAGAAGGTTTTGCTTTTGGAAGAAAAAAATTATGGTGGGCAGATTGTAAATACACCTGAGGTTGAAAATTATCCGGGAATAATAAAAACATCAGGATTTGAATTTGCCACAAATCTTTTTAATCAGGCAAAAAGTCTTGGGGCAGAGATTAAATATGAAAAGGCCCTAAAGATTGAAGACAACGGAACGTTGAAAACAATTGTAACTAATAAGAATACTTACGAAGCAAAAACGGTAATTATTGCAACAGGAGCAAAGAACCGCCAGCTAAGGCTTGAAAACGAAAAGAAGCTAATAGGTTCAGGCGTTTCATATTGTGCAACATGTGACGGTATGTTTTTTAGAGGAAGAGATGTTGCTGTTGTAGGTGGTGGAAATACAGCATTAGAGGATGCAATGTTTCTATCTAATTATTGTAATAAAGTATATATTATTCACAGAAGAGACAAGCTTCGTGGTGAAGAAAAAATTGCAAAAGCAATATCTGAAAAAGATAATATTGAAATGGTTTGGAACAGCAATGTTATTAAAATTCTCGGAGATAATCAGGTTGAAGGAATAACAGTAAAGAATTCAGTTGATGGTTCTGAGAAGAATATTAAGGTTTCAGGTCTTTTTATTGCAGTAGGTCAGGAACCGGATAACTACGACTTTCAGTCGGTTATAAAATTAGATGAAAAGGGTTATGTTATTGCAGGAGAGGATTGTAGGACAGAGACAAATGGAATATTTACAGCAGGTGACTGTCGAACAAAAAGTGTACGTCAGCTTACAACAGCAGCCAGTGATGGAGCAGTTGCAGCAATAGGAGCGTGTGAATATATAGATACCCAATTAAAAGAATAGTATTAAAAAACTTAATGTGCATAAACGGTGTGGATTTTAATGTGATTAGCAGTTAGTGAAAAAATGGAAATAGCTTTTCTAAAATACTTATTTACGAAAAGGAATAAAAGTAGTATCATTATTCTCCGGGTAAAAAATAATTTTGAAAGGTACGGAAGAATGATATCAGTAAAAGAAGCAACAAAAAACTACATTAACGGTGGAAAAGGAAAAACAACAATGCCACTTGGAAGAATGTTTGTATTAGCATTTTTGGCAGGTATGTTTATTGCTTTAGCCGGAACAGCAGCAACAATAGCTTCATCAACGGTCACTAATTCATCAGTTGCAAAAGTTATAACATCATTAGTATTCCCGGCAGGACTTGCCATGGTAATTATTAATGGAACAGAATTGTTTACAGGAAACAACTTATTGATTATGCCGGTATTGTCTAAGAACATTACAGTTGGACAAATGTTAAAAAACTGGTTGGTTGTTTATATTGGAAACTTTACAGGTTCAATTTTTGTAACAGGATTTTTTACATTAGGAAACATTTATTCAATGTTTAATAGCAGTGTTGCAAAAAGCGTAATTTCAATTGCAACAACAAAGTGTAATTTAAGTATTCAGGAAATGTTTTTTAGAGCGATTTTGTGTAACATCCTTGTATGCGTTGCAGTAATGATGGCAGCGACATCCAAGACAGTAGGAGGAAAGATTATAGGTCTATTCCTTCCAATTATGGTATTCGTAATCTGCGGATTTGAGCATAGTGTAGCCAATATGAGTTACATTTCAGGTGGTCTTTTTTCAAAGATGGCATATGGAAACCTTGGCTTGGAAACAGCAGGACTTACATGGTTTAATTTTATTGTAAAGAACCTTTTAGTTGTAACAATCGGTAATATTATCGGTGGTTGCGCAACAGGTATTGCATATTGGTTCTCATACTATCGTAAGCAGGACTAATAACTTATAAATAGCGGAAAATCAGGCTGATAAAGTGTAAAAATAATAAATAAAGCAAAGATAATATCCCATATCAGAAATCCAAGTTTTGGAGTAAGGTATGGGATATTATAATTTTCAATTAAATGTGCTGTTATAAAAAAGGCAACACAAACACTAATAATAAAAGATAAAATATCAAGAAAAAGAATTGGCTTGCCGGTAAACACAGTATAAGTGTAAAACCACATTGGAATAAGAATCATGCCTGAAAGAATGCCAATAACTGCAGAAGGAATGTAAGTTTTGAATTTTTTTCCAAAAATAAAATACCCAATAAGAATCCAAACAGACATAGGGAAAAACAACAACTTCAAATGCTCCCATACACTTTCGTTAATGGGAGAAAAAATCCCAACAAACAGACTTTCCCCTGACCATTCATAAACAAAGTGCAACAGAGTGCCTGTAATAATAGTGAAAACAGCACCAATAATAAGAAAAATATTTAAACGCCTGTACATAAAAACTCCAATCTAATCATATAATATTTTTAATCTTCTTAATAATCATATGCAGAAAATGGAAAAATATGCAGGAAAGAGGAATGTATTTAAATAATAGGAAGATATATATGTGAAAAAGAATTATGTTATAAATAATAATGCACAATATGGCTGGAGAAAAAAATGTTATAAAAAAGTATGATATTTAAATTAGAATAGTTAAAATAGTTTAGTGAGTTAAAATAGTTAAAATAGTTTACGAATAGGACTTGACATAAGGAGAAAGATACTTCATAATTATAAAGATAATAAATAATTATTATACAAATAATCCAGTAAGGGCTAGTACTGGTTTCGACAGGGGCTTGGAATCTGGTGAAGCTATCCGCAGGGAGATGCGTTAAATCACAACTTAAAATTAAACGCTGAAGATAATTTAGCTTACGCTGCCTAATTAAAGGCAGCTGTCAATCCCGGAAGGCCTACGGTCCGGACATTGGCATCGACTTTAGTAGGGAACCCTAAATATTAAGCTTTGCGTATTTAGGAGTACTATGAAGCTACCAAGAGTTATAGGATGTTAGTTTTCGATAACTTGCGGGAAATTCAAACAACTGACTATGATAGTAGAAGAACAGGGGAAAGGTTTTTGGACACGGGTTCGACTCCCGTCTAGTCCACTCCTAGTCATAAGGAGGGACCCGCTCGAAGAGTGGGAGGATACCTTATGACACGAAAAAGACACTTGTAAACGAAAGTTTGTAAGGTGTCTTTTGAGATAAAAGCAACGGCATTGTATGTTAATAGAGTGATATACAGTGTCGTTATTTTTATGCTATAATGTGGATATGAATTTAACAAATCGGAATTTGTAAAGCTGTACATGAAAATACTGGTGGAGTGTGGGCTGGTTAATGACAGAAAAGAAGGCAAATGGCATCATTATTCCTTGAATTGTGAAACTTTATTAGATTTTAAGGATTTTATTGGCAGTCTGACATGTGTGTTATGCTGTGACAAAAAACGAAAGGAAAATTTCTATGACAGTAAGAGAAAAAGCAGAACTGATTGTAAAGGATATAAAGAAAGAACAGGGCACAAATCCGGTTCTTATTTTTAAGAATATTGCAGAGAAGGAATACGTCAGTATTCATGGACCGGAGCACCATATATTAGATGGTGCAAGTTTGCTTGTAGCCTACAAAAACGCAGGTGGAGAGATAGACTTAGAACAGGCGTTGGAAAGGCTGATGGCAGAGGGCCTTAGGATGCCGGGGGCAATGTGCGGTTTATGGGGGATATGCGGAGCAATCACATCTATTGGTGCTGCACTTGCAATTATTGATGGAACGAGCCCGCTTTCGACAGATGGGACATGGGGAAATCATATGCAGTTTACCTCGAAAGCAATCGGTGAATTAGGTGCAATAAACGGACCGAGATGCTGTAAAAGAGATGCAATGATAGCATTTAAGAATGGAATCGATTATGTGAATGACCATTATGATGTGATACTACAATATGAACAAATGAAATGTGAATTTACAGAAAGAAATGAGCAATGCATAAAAGAGAGGTGTCCTTTTCATGAATAAGAAAAAAGTTGCTTTTATTTGTGTTCATAATTCATGTCGAAGTCAAATTGCAGAAGCTTTTGGAAGACATTTGGCATCAGGTGTGTTTGAAAGCTATTCGGCTGGTACAGAAACTAAACCACGGATTAACCAAGATGCGGTCCGTATTATGAAAGAACTGTATGGAATAGATATGGAAGGTGAAGGTCAGTACAGTAAACTGGTTAGTGATATTCCAAAGCCTGATATTGCAATATCAATGGGATGCAATGTAGGGTGTCCATTTATAGGAAGAACATTTGATGATAATTGGGGGATTGAAGATCCAACAGGGAAAAGCGAAGACGAATTTAAGGTAGTCATTGAACAAATTAGGCAAAATATTTTGAAATTAAGAAGTGAAATGAATCCAGCTTAGATTTCAGCAAATTTCAGTTTGTGAGGCTTAATTATATTAAATGTATATATGAATTAAGGGAAGTGGTTTGAGCCACTTCCCATTTGTGCGTTATATTATAGAACACTATTAAAATTAACTTACTGAACAAGGCAGTAGGAATTGGTTCAAAAAATGAGATAATTCCTACGGTTAGCATACAGAAATAAGATGCAGGAAGAGATTTGTGGTGAGAAAATATAAAGTGTGATAGAATATAGGCTATAAATTCGAATTTTGCGGTGGGAGGTATAAGTATGTTAATTGAAACGGAAAGACTAATCATAACTGAGTTTACAATGGATATGGCCCAGATTGTTCAGGAAAATTCAGTGGATGAAGATAATAAAAGATTTGTTCCTGATGAAGTATGGGAATCGGTAGAAGAAGTAGAGGAAACCTTGGAATTCCTTATATCACAATATGGTTCTTTTGAAGGACCGCTTGTATATCCGATTATTGTTAAAGAAAATAATGATAATATAGGCTATGTGCAACTGGTCCCTATAGAAGATGGAATGAGGGAATTGGGATATCATATCGCAAAAAGATGTACAGGGAATGGATATGCAACAGAAGCGGTAAGAGCATTTCTTCCAGTCATTGCGAAGGCGGCTAATATAACAGAAATTTATGGTATTTGTCTGGCAGAGAATAAGGCTTCAGTGGCGGTTATGGAAAAATGTGGATTTACAAATGTTTATAGTGGAATGGGATTATATCAGGGTGCTGATAGAGATATTATAAAGAATGTATGGAAGATGTGATTGGTAACTAAATTCCAATTTTCAGTGCTATTAAGGTAAGAACGCAACTATTTTTAACATAATAATAAATAACTGTTAAGGGATGTTGGTGGACTAATTTTTCCAACTCCCTTATATTTATGTTAAAATATATTGCAAAGGTGGTAAAAAAATGAAAAGTATAATGTTTTTTTGCATCCCTGCACATGGACATCATAATCCAACATTTCCTGTTGTGAAGGAACTTGTGAACAGGGGGAATACAGTTAGATTTTATTCGTTTAACGAATTTAAAGAAAAAGTGGAAGCTACAGGCGCTACATTTATTAGTTGTGATGCGTATTTAGCAGAAGTTACAAAGAAAGTGGAAAGCGGTGAAGAGACGATGTCTACAACGGATATGACCATTGTTGATTTGCAGTCCACCGCAAAAATGGATAGTTTTCTTCAAAAAGAAGTGGAGGAATTTAAGCCAGATATAATCGTATCAGATTCGGTTTGCTTTTGGGGAAAATTGACAGCCAGAAAGTATAAGATTCCTATGGTAGTTTCTACTACAACTTTTGCATTTAATAAACAGTCTGCCTCTTATATGAAAAGTAGTTTTGCTGAAATCATGGATTTAATAAAAGGACAGAAAAGAGTAAAAGCAGAGCTAAAGAATTTGGAACAACATGGATATCATGAAAAAAGTATTATGCCTTTAGTGCAAAATGATAATTATACAGATACGATTGTTTATGCTACGGAGAAATACCAGCCTTTTAGCAATACCTTTTCGAAACATTATGCATTTGTAGGACCATCCGTATCTGCGGATTATTTACTTGATAAAAAGAATAAGAGACCACGTGTATATATTTCACTGGGAACTGTTATAAGTAATAAACCTGATTTCTACAAAAAATGTATAGAAGCATTAAAGGGTGAAGCGGTGGATGTTATCATATCTTGTGGCAGAGTGGTGGATCCGGAAAGCATAAATGGTTTGGCTGAAAATGTTAAGGTTTATAGAAATGTTAATCAGTTAGAGGTTTTATCCAAGGCGAATGTGTTCTTAACTCATAACGGAATGAATAGTACTTCAGAGAGCTTGTATATGGCGACTCCAATGGTATTATTCCCACAGACAAATGAGCAGAGAGCTGTGGCAAGAAGAGCTAAGGAGATGGGAGCTGGAATTGAATTAAAGGGTGAGAGTGTAACGGAAATTCATGATGCTATAATGGAAGTGCTAAATAATGGCAAATACGCAGATGCCGCAATGTCATGCAGTGATGATTTTAGAAGTGCTTTGGGACCAAAGGGAGCAGCGGACTTTATTGAAGCTGCACCGCATCTTATGCCGGAGGAAGATAAAAAGAATATCCGCCGTGAAATCATTCCTGGAGTATTACAGCTTGTATTCTGGTGTGTCATGATAGCATTTATGTTTTCTTTCAAGCCGCTTACGGGAAGTGACAAATGGTGGATTGTAGCAATTGTAGCAAATGTTATTTTTCCATTTTATAAGAAATTGGTTGCTCGGCTAGTATAAACGTTCATGGTACAGTTTGCCACAATAAGTAGTGATTAGCATGAGAAGGAGAAAGATATGTTTAAGGATAATTTAATTGAACTTAGGAAAATAAATAACATGTCTCAAGAGGATTTGGCATCTCAGATTGGTGTTTCAAGACAAACTCTTTCAAAATATGAAACGGGTGAGTCGCTGCCAGATATTGATAAGTGCAGTGCGTTAGCGAAAGTCTTTGGAATAACTGTAGATGATCTTATTAACTATGATAAAGAGGAGAATATGGGTGTCGGAGTTCCCCCTAAGGGAAAGTATATGTTTGGAATGGTGAAAGTCGGTGACAAGGGACAGATTGTAATACCTGCAAAGGCTAGAAAGATATTCAATATAAAACCGGGTGATAATCTAGTGATTCTTGGCGATGAAAACGCAGGACTGGCAATTCTCAAGGAAGAAGATTTGTTAGCCATGATGCAGCCTGCAAAATAGACTGATGGATTTTAGGTTGTTATTTTAATAGGGATAGCTATGAAAATTGTAATTTAATAAATCTTAACTATTAATGATGTTATGGGAGATGATTCATCAAAAAATGAGTCATCTCTTGTTTTTTGCCTTCCAGTATCTTATTAAAATAGTACTAAATAAGGAACTTTGAAAAATTAACTTTTTTGAATTTCTTAAAAATCAGCCTATTTTTAACATTTACATTGATTTCATGTCGATTTTTTAGAATACTTTTCCGAATTATCTTAACCAAATAATTCGCAGACTAATTTATTTTATAAAGAATATGAAAGTATTGCTGTTGTAATGGATTTATAAGGTTGTTGTTTGTTGCATATTTTATAGGAGAATAAAATGGTAGAACTGCGAAAGATTCAGTGCAATTATATGGATTTAATAAAGATAATCATGATAAAATTAATAAGTACGTGTTGAAAAGTATATTTATTTAATAAAAATATACCAACCTTTTTAAATTCGCCGTGTCTATATAAATGAACATGTTCAAAGACGATGGTTCATTGATATCGAATATAAGAAAATGATACAAATAAATCAATGAAATCAAGGCACAGCAGGAGGTACAAAATGGAGCAAAATAATGCTAATGAAATTGTAAATGAATACATAACTCGCATATATAGCTTTGTGAAAAAGAGAGTGTCCAATGAGGCAGACGCACAGGACATTGCACAAGAGATTGCACTTAAACTATACAAATCGTTATGCATCAAGGAAGTAGTCAATGTTGAGGGATTTGTATGGACAGTAGCAAGAAATACACTGTCTAATTTTTACAGAGATAATAGCCGATTCAAAATGAATGTTTCAATTGAAGATAACGAATTGGACATTAATGATGGAAGTAGTGCTTTAGTAGATCAGATGATTGAGAAGGAAAATTATCATAGGATTAGAAAAGAGATAGCTTACCTGTCAAAGATTCAGCGACAAATACTCATTATGTATTATTATGAAGAAAAGAAGCAGTCAGAGATAGCATCTATTTTGAATATTCCAGTTGGTACAGTAAAGTGGCATTTAGGTATAGCAAGAGACGAATTGAAAAGAGGTATGGCAAAGATGAGAAATATAAATGATTTAAAGTTTAATCCAATTAGTTTTTGTAAGGTGGGATACAGTGGATACACAGGTTCAATGGGAGATCCTGTTAAGTATATAAGAAGCGCATTATCACAGAATATAATTTATGCAATTAAGAACACAGCAAGAACTGTGGAAGAGATTGTGGAAATTATGAATGTGTCTCCAGTATATGTTGAGAGTGAGATAGAGTTTCTTGAAGAGAATCAGCTTGTAATCAAGGAGAAGAATAAGTATATCTGTAACATTGTAATTGAGGAGATAGAAGACAGTAGCCAGATAGATATTATTAAGAGATGCTATGGAAAGGTTGCTGGTGAGATTGCAACTCGATTGTTTGATGAAATAAAAAAGAACAACTATCTTAACAGCCCTGACATACTTGGACCTAATGATGACAATTTTAGAATGTGGGCACTGATAATATATCTTATTGCAACAGCAGATACAGAGAACATTGAAAAACCAATTACATTTGAGCAGGCAGCAACAATTAGACCAGACGGTGGATGTAACATTATTACTGCTGGTGTTGATTCACAGTGGTCAAAAGAAATACTAGAGATTTCAGATGGCTTTTGTGGCCCTTGCTGGAATGATAATGACGAATTAACACTGTGGCTAGTGGATAGCAAGTGGTCGGACAAGCGTGTAACAGAATATTATGGCGGACCAAATATTGAAAGGGATCTTAAGTTGATTGGAAGATTCATAAAAGGAGATACTCTCAGTGTGGATGAATATACTTTCCTATTGGAAAAGGGATATATCACAAAGAAAAATGGAGTGTATGAGTTAGGTATTGTGGCAATTCAACCAGGAGAAACGAAGGAAAAGCTTGAAGAACTTGCACATAAAATCAAGAATGAAGTACTTAATGAAAATACTAACATAATTAACGAGTATAAGGCATCATTAGGAACTGATAATATGCCAAAGAATGTAAGAATTCAAAGAGAATTCATGAATCAATATTTGTTTTCGCAGGATGGATTTCTGTGCATATTTTCAGCCGAAGCATTACTAGAAAGTGACCGACTTAAAATTGTAGACGAAGAAATGAAAAAAGCAGTAGGACAGATTGTGATAATGAAATAGATGAATAGAAAATGCGTAATATAACAACAAAATAATTTCAAATATTAACAGACATAAATTTGGTATGGGATTTTTTAGTAGACATATATGAAAAAGGAAATGGTGTTGCGGCTCCATTTTTTGAATATGCCATTCAGTCATCGTGGATGGATACTTCATATTGCTATGCAGATAGATTGTGTTTTGACGGAGAAAGCAGGATATAGAAAACTTTGGACAAAAATAAAAATGGTATAAGAAATTCCTATTTTCGGAATTAAACATATTTGAAGTTGTAGAGTTCTTTAATTAAAAATCAATTTGTTTATATTGGATTAAATTGAAATTCTCTAAAAAGGTGTTGACCCTTACCTAGGGGAAACAATTATAGTGTCGTTATAAAGATAATGAGGAGGTACTATTATGAGTATAATAAATACATTTGATGGTGAAGGAGCAGAGATTATTAAAGCGGAAAATAATGTGCATAAGATTGACAATTTCCCTAAAACAATTCTAGTTGCGTTTTCAACAAAGTTTTGTAATATTCTTTTAAACAACTATAATGTGAGCGAAATTGGATGTTTATATGGAGACGGACAAGAATATCCTATTTATGAATTTGAATGTGAAGGTAAAAAAATTGGATTTTTTAATTCAATCATAGGGGGAGCAGGTGCGGCAGCTTTATTAGAAGAATTAATAGCATTAGGAGCAGAAAAAATCTTATATTTCGGTTCCTGTGGAGCTTTAGATAGAAAAATAACTGAAGAACATTTGTTAGTTCCAGTAGAAGCGTACAGAGATGAAGGAGTTAGCTATCATTATGCAAAGCCTACAGATTATTTAGTGGTAGAAACAGCTCAAAGATTAATTGAAATACTAGAAGAGATTCATATACCATACAATACTACAAAAACATGGACAACGGATGCATTTTATAGAGAAACTGAAAATAACTTAAAAATGAGAAAGAACGAAGGCTGTGGCGTTGTTGAAATGGAATGTGCTTCAATCATGTCAGTCGGTCAATTTCGAAAAAAAGAAGTTTATCAATTTTTATATGCGGCAGATTGTTTAGACGATAGTAGTTGGGATGAGCGAATACTTGGGAGCGTGCCAAGTGATTTAAGAGAGAGGATTCTTGTGGTTGCTATAGAACTTGCATGCAGATTATAATTATGTACATAAATTCCAGTTTGTAGAAAAGAGAATGGCGAAAGCTGTTCTCTTTTTTTTGTATATCTTAATTTAAAATCCCATAATTAACATTTTGGGCACTGCCCATTGGGCAGTTGCCAAATATGGGTTGCACTTTTCAAAATAAAAAAATGCAACCTTGGGAAGTGTTCTTATTGCACAAGATTTTCTTCCAGAACATTGGAATTGGGCTAATACAGATTTAGTAACTCTTGGCGATATTGAAAAAATGGGAAATGTTATCAAAACTCGCTTGGAAAATGGTTGGTGCAAAATTTCGGAAATGTACGCAGTGAAACATGATAAAGATGAAAGTAAATTATGGAACGAATATGCAATGACTTATGATGTGAAATTTACTTGGCAAACTAAGGATAGTGCTGTAAGTAATATATTTAAGCGAAGGAAATATGTTGTTTAGTGGAAAGTGTGGTATGATATATTTAAATTTAGTTAAAGAATGGAGGCAACATAAATTGCATTTTAGTTATTGCCCGTATTGTGGCTCAAAACTTATGGGAAAAGAAATCGGAGATGAAGGAAGTGTGGCATGGCAATTAGTGAAGAAGGTTATAGAAAAATGATATATTTTCATCTTCCGGGCTTGTTTGAATTTTATGATTTTTATAGTGTGTTTTTGCCCTTGTTTAGAGAACATAGAGAATATTTTTATGATTGGTGTGAAATTGGTTCGATATACGGTGCCCCGGCAGACTGTCTTTGGGGCGGTGGTCGTGCAGGTTTTGGAGAGTGCAATACTAAAGTTGTATTAAAACTTATGAATGAATATAACATTTCTCCAAGGCTTACATTTAGCAATTCATTGTTAAGAGAAGAGCATCTTTTAGACAAGAGGTGCAACGATTTATGTGAAATGTTTTATAAAGAAAGCAAAGCGCAGAGTGGCATAATTGTACATTCGGATTTACTTTTGAATTATTTGAAAAATAAATATCCGAATTTTTATTTTGTATCATCAACCACAAAAGTAATAACGGATTTTGAAGAGTTTAAAAGCGAAGTTGACAGGAAAGAATTTAGTTATGTTGTACCGGATTTTCGATTAAATAAAGACTTTGAAAATTTAGAAGGATTAACTCAGACTCAGAAAAGTAAAGTAGAGTTTTTGTGCAACGAATGTTGTTGGTTTGGATGTAAGGATAGGAAGAACTGTTACGAAGCTGTAAGCCGAAAAAACTTAGGAGAAAATCAAAAGGAGCATATATGTAAGTCACCTACTGCTGAAAAGGGGTATCGCTTTTCAGAAGCAATGAAAAATTCGGGATTTATAAGCATAGGTGACATTGAAAATAAATATGTTCCTATGGGATTTTCTAACTTTAAAATTGAAGGCAGAAGTCTTGGAAGTGCGTTGATATTAGAATTTTTATTGTATTATATGACAAAGCCTGAATACCATATAAATGTCAGGGAAGAAATATATCTGGATAATATGCTTGATTTATTTTAAATGTAATTGACAATATAGGATATATTCTATGCATTAAAGATGAGCAAAACAAAAAAGATTCAGAGTAGTTCATTAAATATACACAGATTATTGATTTAATATATGTATAAGAGATAATTAATACAATCACCTAGAGAAAAAATCAACGTGTTTGCAATGAAATTTTCTCTGGATGATTGGAAAGATACAATTATTTAAAAATGCTATGGAGGAATATTATGAAACAATTAAAGATTCTTGTTGTAGATGATGAAGATAGAATGAGAAAGCTTGTAAGAGACTTTCTTGTAAGAAAACAATATGAAGTAGTGGAAGCATCCAACGGTGAAGAAGCTGTAGATGTGTTCGTGGAGAGCAATGATATTGACCTTATTATTTTGGATGTTATGATGCCTAAGATGGATGGATGGGAAGCCTGCAGGGAGATTAGAAAGATTTCTAAGGTTCCAATTATTATGCTGACAGCAAAGAGCGAGGAAAGTGATGAGTTGCTTGGCTTTGAACTTGGAGTTGACGAGTACATTTCAAAACCGTTCAGTCCGAGAATTCTTGTGGCAAGAGTTGATGCAATCCTTAGAAGAACTAATAATATAGGTCAGGATCAGATTGAACAGGCTGGAGATATTGAAATAAACAAGGCGGCTCATATTGTTACAGTAAAGGGTGAACCTATTGAACTTAGTTTTAAGGAATTTGAATTGTTATCATATTTCATACAAAATAAAGGAATTGCTTTATCAAGAGAGAATATTCTTAATAATGTATGGAATTATGATTATTTTGGAGATGCAAGAACTATTGATACCCACGTTAAAAAACTAAGAAATAAGCTTGGAGAATGTGGCAAATACATAGTTACAATTTGGGGCATGGGATACAAATTCGAGGTTAACTAATGAAGGATATAGATAAGAATAAAATGAAACATACCATCGGTTACAAGATGACCGTAATTATAGTGGCAATCATGGGATTATCCCTGATTGCTGCTAGTATATTTAGCAGCTTTTTCTTAAGCAAGTATTATAAGAAAACAAAGCAAGATTCTATTAAGAAAGTTTACAATGAGTTTATAAAAATAATCCAAGATGATGAAAATCTTAAGAATAGCGACAATATTTCAACGCTGAATAATATTTGTGAAAAAGCCGGTGCCACAATGATTGTTGTAGATAGTGCGGGAGATTCTGTTTATGACTATGGTGCAGGAAAAATGCTTGCAGACCGTTGGAAGGATATGATTTTTGGCAGTAATACTAAGCAGAAGGAAGAGCCAAAGATTATAGAAAAAAATGACAAATACACTATTCAATCTACAGTAGACAGATTTTCTGCCAATCAATACTATGAGCTTTCAGGAGGTGTATCTTCGGGAAACTACGTAGTTATAAGAATGTCAGTGGAAAGCTTTAGGGAAAGTATAGCTATTGCAAATAAGTTTTATTTAGGTGTTGGAATATCACTTATTCTTGTAACAACAATTATTATTATTGGGATAACAAGAAAGTATACACAGCCTCTTTTGCAGTTAGCTGATATTTCAAAAAGAATGTCAGAACTTGATTTTAATGTAAAATATGCAGATGAGAGAGATGATGAAATAGGTGTACTTGGAGAAAGCATGAACGAAATGTCCGATAAGCTGGAAACGGCAATTTCAGAGCTTAAATCTGCCAATTTACAGCTTCATAAGGATATTGCAAAGAAAGAAGAAGTAGATGAAATGAGAAAAGAATTTATTTCAAATGTTTCTCACGAATTAAAAACACCTATTGCACTTATTCAGGGTTATGCAGAGGGACTTCAGGAAAGTATAAGTGATAATCCAGAGGATATGGATTACTACTGCGATGTTATTATTGATGAAGCCGGCAAGATGAATAAGATGGTTAAGAATCTTTTAACGTTAAATCAATTGGAATTTGGTAATGGCAGTGTAAATATGGAAAGATTTGACATTACATCTGTTATAGCCGGTGTAATTCATTCTATGCAAATTAAGGCTAATGAAAAGCAGGTTAATATTGAATTTAATCAGATGGAACCTATCTATGTATGGGCAGATGAATTCCAGATAGAAGAGGTTATAACCAATTATTTAAGCAATGCTTTAAACCATGTTAACGAAAAAAGAATAATCCAAGTGAAAATTCAGGAAAAAAATGGTATAGTAAGAGTGTCTGTGTTTAACACAGGAAAAAATATTCCTGAAAATGAGCTTGATAATATTTGGATCAAGTTCTATAAAGTTGACAAAGCAAGAACAAGAGCTTATGGTGGCAACGGTATAGGATTATCTATAGTTAAAGCCATTATGGACAGACACGAAAAGAAATGTGGAGCAATTAACAGACCGGATGGTGTTGAATTTTGGTTTGAGCTTGATTGCAATTCATTAGAGAAAGGGACTGAATAAATGATAGCAATTATTGACTATGATGCAGGCAACATTAAAAGCGTGGAGAAGGCATTTCAGTATATAGGAGAAGATACTGTAGTATCAAGAGACAAGGATGTTATTCTTTCAGCAGATAAGGTAGTTCTTCCGGGAGTTGGTTCTTTCGGAGATGCAATGGAGAAATTGAGAGATTATGATCTTATTGATACAATCAATAAGGTTGTGGAAAATAACACACCTTTTCTTGGAATATGCTTAGGACTTCAGCTTTTATTCGAAAGCAGTGATGAAACTCCGGGAGTGGAAGGACTTGGAATTTTAAAAGGAAAGATTCTTAGAATACCTGACAAGCCGGGATTTAAGATTCCACATATTGGATGGAACTCTTTGGAACTTACTAATAACGGAAGATTATTTAAAGGCATTGAAGAACAGTCTTATGTTTATTTTGTACATTCATATTATTTGGAAGCAGAAGATGAGCAGATAGTTAAGGCTTCAACAGATTATGTTACACATATTCATGCATCTGTTGAAAGTGGTAATGTTTTTGCATGCCAGTTTCACCCTGAAAAGAGTGGTGATGTAGGACTTCAGATTTTAAAGAATTTTGCGGCATTATAATATAGATTTGGGAGAGAAATATGCATACAAAGAGAATTATTCCATGTTTGGATGTAAATAACAATAGAGTTGTAAAAGGTACTAATTTTGTGAATTTAAAAGATGCAGGTGATCCTGTTGAAGTTGCAAAAGCTTATAACAAGGCAGGAGCGGATGAACTTGTATTTTTAGATATTACTGCGTCTTCTGACCATAGACATACTGTTACGGATTTGGTAAGAAGAGTGGCAGAACAGGTTTTTATTCCGTTTACTGTTGGTGGAGGAATTAGAACTGTGGACGATTTTAAGGAACTTTTAAGAGAGGGCGCTGACAAGATTTCAATTAATTCATCAGCTATTATGAATCCTAATCTTATAAGTGAAGCGGCTGACAAGTTTGGAAGTCAGTGCGTTGTAGTTGCCATTGACGCTAAGAGACGTGAAGATGGTAGCGGCTGGAATATATACAAGAACGGTGGACGTGTGGATATGGGCATTGATGCTGTTGAATGGGCAATGAAGGTTGATAAACTTGGAGCAGGAGAGATTTTGCTTACAAGTATGGATTGTGACGGAGTGAAGCAGGGCTATGACATTGAACTTACAAAGATTATAGCTGAAAATGTTTCTGTTCCTGTTATTGCTTCAGGTGGAGCTGGAACTATGGAGCATTTTTATGATGCATTAACAGAGGGAAAGGCTGACGCAGCTCTTGCAGCTTCATTATTCCATTACAAAGAATTGGAAATTAATGATTTAAAACATTATTTAGATGGTAAGGGAGTGCCGGTACGTTTGTAGAAACGTAGATACTTAAAGATGAAATATTATTTTATTATTAATCCTAACAGTGGAAAAATAGACACAAATCAGTTTGAACAGAGGATTTTAAAGGAATGTTCAAAAGAAAAAATTAAATACAAAATATTCTATACACATAATGCAGGGGATGCAAAGAAGTTTGCAAAAAAAATACCTGATGAAGAATGTGTTGTTTTTTCTGTCGGTGGAGATGGCAATTTAAATGCAGTTCTAAACGGGTTGGCAGGTTCTAAGAACAAGATTCTTGGAAATATTCCAACAGGCAGTGGAAATGATTTTGAAAGAACACTTAACCAATATGATGACGGAATACATGATTTTGATTTTGGAATTATTAATGGAAGACATTTTATTAATGTTGCCTGTGTAGGACTTGATGCTGATGTGGCTAACAATATTTCATGGATTAGGAAGAAGAAATGGATTCCGGTAAGCCAGCGCTACAATGCCAGCATTTTTTATACTTTTATTAAATATAAATTTAAAAAAGTAAAAGTACAGATAGACGATAATCAAAGTTTCGAAAACCAATGCACAATACTTGCCATATGCAATGGTCAATATTATGGTGGAGGTTTTAGAATGGCACCCCACGCTACACTTGACGATGGATTATTTGATGTATATTTTGTGGAAAAAATGCCAAAGATTAAGATTTTGCCATTGTTTGTGAAACTTCTAAGTGCAAAGCACGAAAAGTCACCACAGATTAAGAAATATCAAGGAAGAAAAGTGATTATTGACAGCAATCACAGATACACTTTTAACGTTGATGGAGAAATGGTTACTGATACTCATTTTGAAATAGAAATGAGAAAACATGCCGTAAAGGTTTTCTGCAATAAGGAATTTGTGGAAAGAATAATAGGAAAGTAACAGGACAAAGTTATAATGTAGATACACTGGTTAGGGTGTAATTTAACAAAGGATAATATGAAAAATAATACCAATTATCAATAATGAAGGTAATATTGAAACGAGGAATAGGAAATGTCAATGATAGATAACGATTGGCTTGTGCCTTTAAAGAAGGAGTTTTCAAAGCCATATTATAAAGATTTATTCGAATTTGTAAAAAATGAATACAGTACTACAGTGGTATATCCACCTGCAGATGATATTTTTAATGCATTTCATTTTACACCTCTTAAAGATGTAAAAGTTTTGCTTTTGGGACAGGATCCATATCATAATGTGCATCAGGCTCATGGTTTGAGTTTTTCTGTTTTGCCGGGTAACGACATACCTCCTTCACTTAAAAATATTTATCAGGAATTGCATGATGACTTAGGTTGTTATATTCCTAATAATGGATATTTAAAGAAATGGGCAGACCAGGGAGTGTTGTTGCTTAACACAGTTCTTACTGTAAGAGCTCATCAGGCTAACTCTCATCAGGGAAAAGGATGGGAACAGTTTACAGATGCAGTAATTGAAGCTGTAAATGCTCAGGACAGACCTATAGTTATCTTTTTGTGGGGCGCACCTGCCGGCAGAAAAGCTAAGATGTTAACTAATCCTAAGCATTTGGTCTTGAAAGCACCACATCCAAGTCCATTGTCAGCATATAGGGGATTCTTTGGCTGCAAACATTTCAGCAAGGCAAACGAATTTTTAAAAGCTAACGGTGTTGAACCTATTGACTGGCAGATTGAAAATATATAGTTGAAAAGATATTAAATAAATATCATGATTGCATAAGTAGAAACTATTTGTGCAAGCTAATAAACAGAGAAAGCAACATCCTTCTTTTTGACGAGCCGACAAACCACCTTGACGTAGATGCAAAGGACGAATTAAAGCGTGCTCTTATGACATATAAAGGCAGTGTTTTAATGGTGTGTCACGAACCGGACTTCTATGAAGAATGGGCAACAGACATCTGGGATGTAAGCAAGTGGACAACAAAAATAGATATGTAAAAATAAAAGGGCTATCCATCGCGGTAGCCCTTTTATAAAATATTAAAATACTAATATATCAATTTATTCGATTCTAAACCTATAAAGCCTATTTCTTTCCAATCTTTTTGTTTGCTGTTGCAAGCATTAATTTGATACGGTTAAGCTGGTTAACTTCACTGGCACCAGGATCGTAGTCAACGGCTACGATGTTTGCTTCAGGATGCTGTGCACGAAGTTTCTTAATAACACCCTTACCAACGATGTGGTTAGGAAGACAAGCGAAAGGCTGTGTACAAACAATGTTTGGAACACCGTCGTGGATTAAGTGAAGCATTTCACCTGTTAAGAACCATCCTTCACCAGTCTGGTTACCTATTGAAACAACATCTTCAGCCATTTTACTCATTTCCCAAATATCAGCAGTAGGAGTAAAGTGCTTACTTTCTATAAGAGCTTTCTTTGCAGAACCTCTCATCCATTCAATAGCTTTAATTCCAAGGTTATTCATTCTAATAATACTCTTGTCAAAACCTAATTTTTCAACCTTAAATGTTGCATTTCTAAATCCATAAAGGAAGAAGTCAACAAGGTCAGGCATAACAGCCTCGGCACCTTCTGATTCAAGCAATTCAACTAAGTTATTGTTAGCTGTAGGAGAGAACTTAACAAGAATTTCACCTACAATACCAACTCTAGGTTTCTTAATATCTTTTACAGGAATAGCATCGAATTCTTCAACAATCTTCTTCATATTCTTCTTGAAACGATGAATCCCAAAACTATTATCTGAAAGCTCTTTGCAAAGCTTGTATTCCCATTTTTTATGTAAAGCATTAGTTTCTCCAGGATTAACTTCGTAAGGTCTTGTTCTGTAAACAACACGCATAAATAAGTCACCATAGAGGCAGGCTTCAACAGCTTTTAGTGCAAGCTTTGGAGTGATTTTGAAACCACTATGATGTTCAAGTCCACTTAAACTTAATGACAATACAGGAATTTGGGACATACCGGCTTTTTCCAAAGCTCTTCTTATAAATCCAATATAGTTAGTAGCACGACATCCACCACCTGTCTGAGAAATAACTACGGCAGTTTTGTTCAAATCATATTTGCCGGAAAGAAGAGCATTCATTATCTGACCAACAACTATAAGAGAAGGATAACATGCATCATTGTTAACATATTTTAAACCTGTGTCAATACATGATTTGTTACTTTCCATTACCTCAAAATTATATCCGCAAGCATTAAATGCAGCCTGTAACATTGTGAAATGAATTGGACTCATCTGAGGACAAAGAATAGTATAATTGTCATCACGCATCTGCTTAGTAAATTCAACTTTATTAAATGATGAAGGCTGAATGTAACGTTCAAAATGATTTTCGCTACGTTCCCTAATTGCAGCAAGTAAAGAACGAACTCTGATTCTTGCAGCACCAAGATTGTTAACTTCATCAATCTTTAATACTGTGTAAATCTTTCCTGATTTTGTAAGAATATCACTTACACAGTCTGTTGTAACTGCATCCAAACCACAACCAAAAGAGTTTAACTGAATCAAATCAAGATCATCTCTTGTTTTAACAAAGTTTGCGGCTTTGTAAAGACGTGAGTGATACATCCACTGGTCAGAAACAATTAAAGGTCTTTCAACATCAGCAAGATGTGAAACTGAATCTTCTGTAAGAACAGCAAGACCATATGAGTTAATCATTTCAGGAATGCCGTGGTTGATTTCAGGATCAACGTGGTATGGACGACCGGCAAGAACAATACCTCTACGTCCTGTTTCTTCCATATATTTAAGAGTTTCTTCACCCTTTTTCATCATGTCATTACGTGAAGCAATAAGTTCATCCCATGCTTTGTGAGAAGCACTCTTAATTTCATCTTCTTTAATGCCAAGAGCTGTAAATTCTTCAACAAGTCGTTTTGTAAGAATTTCTTCATTTGTAAATGCCATAAAAGGATTCATAAAATTAATTGAAGAATCTTCTAAAGCTTCAACGTTGTTCTTAATATTTTCAGCATAAGATGTAACAATAGGACAGTTGTAATGGTTGTTAGCATCAGGTGTTTCATTTCTCTCATATGGAATACATGGATAGAAAATAAATTTTGCACCGTTTTGTAATAACCACTCAATATGTCCATGAGAAATCTTAGCAGGATAACATTCAGATTCACTAGGAATTGATTCAATACCCATTTCGTAAATCTTATGTGATGACTTAGGAGAAAGCATTACACTGTATCCTAATTCTTTAAAGAATGTTGCCCAAAATGGAAAGTTTTCGTACATATTTAGAACTCTTGGAATACCAACAACACCTCGTGGAGCGTTTTCAGGAGCCAAAGGTTCATAATCAAACATTCTATGATATTTATATTCAAAAAGGTTTGGAATGTGGTCTTTGTTCTTAACACCACCAATACCTTTCTCACATCTGTTACCACTAATAAATCTACGTCCGTCAGAGAATTTATTAATTGTAAGAAGACATGCGTTAGTACATCCCTTACATCTTGTCATTGAAGTAGTGTAATCAAAAGATTCTAACTGTTCCAATGAAAGGATAGTAGTTTCCTGTCCTTTATATCTATCTTTTGCAATAAGAGCAGCACCGAAAGCACCCATAATACCTGCAATATCCGGGCGAATAGCTTGGCAACCTGCAATTTTTTCAAAACTTCTAAGAACTGCATCGTTGTAGAATGTACCACCCTGAACAACAACCTTACGTCCTAAATCCTTTGCGTCAGAAATTTTAATAACTTTGTATAAAGCATTTTTTATAACTGAATAAGCAAGACCTGAAGAAATATCTGCAACAGTAGCGCCTTCTTTCTGTGCCTGCTTAACATTAGAGTTCATAAATACAGTACATCTTGTACCAAGGTCAGTAGGATTACTTGCAAATAAGGCTTCCTTAGCAAAATCCTGAACAGAGTAATTTAATGATTTGGCAAAAGTTTCAATGAAAGAACCACAACCTGAAGAGCAGGCTTCATTAAGCTGAACGCTGTCTACAGAATTGTTTTTGATTTTAATACATTTCATATCCTGTCCGCCGATATCAAGGATACAGTCGACCTGTGGCTCAAAGAAAGCTGCTGCATGATAGTGGGCAACAGTTTCAACTTCACCTTCATCAAGCAATAAGGCATTCTTAATAAGAGCTTCACCGTAACCTGTTGAACATGAACGTACAATGTGTGCGTCAGCAGGAAGCTTCTTGTAAATATCCTTAACTGCATCAATAATAGTCTGTAAAGGATTACCGTTGTTACCACTATAGTATGAGTAAAGAAGGGTTCCATCCTCGGCAACCAAAGCAGCTTTAGTTGTAGTAGAACCTGAATCAATACCTAAATAGCAATTGCCTTTGTATGTAGCAAGATCTCCCTTTTTAACACAGTCCTTATTGTGTCTTTCAGTAAATTCCTTATATTCTCTTTCATTATTAAATAAAGGATCAAGACGTTTAATTTCCATAGACATCTTTATACCTTTAGATAACTGTTCATATAAATCAGAAATGTTAACTTTTACATTTTCAGAATGGTTAAGAGCAGAACCGATTGCAGCAAACAAATGAGAATGTTCAGGTGCAACAATATGCTCATCATCTAATTTTAAAGTTCTGATAAATGCATTCTTTAATTCAGGTAAAAAGTGAAGTGGTCCACCAAGGAAAGCAACTGTTCCACGGATAGGTTTACCACAGGCAAGACCTGAAATAGTCTGGTTAACAACGGCCTGAAAAATAGAAGCGGCTAAATCTTCTTTAGTAGCACCTTCGTTAATTAAAGGCTGAATATCTGTTTTTGCAAAAACACCACAACGGGCAGCAATAGGATAAATAGCCTGATAATTCTTGGCATATTCATTTAAACCACTGGCATCTGTCTGTAAAAGAGAAGCCATCTGATCTATGAAAGAACCTGTACCACCGGCACAAATACCATTCATACGCTGTTCAATACCGTTAGTGAAATAAATAATCTTTGCATCTTCACCACCAAGTTCTATGGCAACGTCAGTCTGAGGTGCATAATCTTCAAGGGCTGAAGCTACGGCAACAACTTCCTGAACGAAAGGTACTTTCAAGTGATTTGAAAGGGCAAGTCCACCTGAACCTGTAATCATTGGTGATAATTCTATATTTCCTAATTTGTCTTTAGCTTCTTTAAGAAGAGAAGCCAAAGTTTCCTGAATATTTGCATAATGTCTTTTGTAATCAGAAAAAACAACATCATTATTCTTGTCAAGGATTGCAATTTTTACTGTGGTAGAACCGATGTCAATACCAAGACTGTAATATTCTAATTCATTCATTTTTTTCCTCCTAATGCCTTAATAAGCCATTAAAGCACTTATAATTGAAATCTAATCATTAAAATCAGTAAAGTTATTACAATGATTTTAATTAAAAATTTTAGTTCAATAACGTATCTTTTTCATATTTAATAAAAGTGTTTACGCGAATTTCTATATTATAATATAATTAATAAGAAAAAACAACCCAACAAAAATAGACAAAATGTTAAAAGCCTATGTCTAAAAATGAATAAAATGTAATATTATTTAGACATTAAAACAAATAAAAAGAAATGTATGGAAAATATGTTGAAAATCCCATTAAAAACATTGAAAGTAGTTTGACAAACAGTGGTTTGGAAATTATACTGTAAATTGGTTTATTATTTGAAGAGAAGTTGCAGATTACATATTTTTTGCAATATCTTTTTGGTGAAAGGCAGAGGAGAATTTATGATTTCTAATTTTGAAAGAAAATACGGCAAGTATGCTGTAAAGAATCTTACCTTATATTTAATAGCAGGATATGTTATTGGATATATGGTTAGTTTAATAAATCCTACATTGTATGGTCTTTTAACATTTAATCCGTATATGATTTTGCACGGACAGATATGGCGTATAGTAACATGGGTTTTAACAATGCCGGAGGAATTAAGTATCTTCACAATAATTATGCTGATTCTTTATTATCAGTTGGGACAGACTTTGGAAAGAACATGGGGAACGTACAGATATAATGTTTATCTTATATCAGGTCTCATATTTACAGTTGTAGGTGCAATTGTTTTATACGTAGTTTTGACATTTGTTTATAAAGATACATTTTCAAGTCAAACATTAGGAAGCTACATTGGTGCTTATGTAAGTACTTATTACATTAATATGTCCATATTCTTAGCTTTTGCGGCAACTTATCCGGAAGAGCAACTTATGTTGTATTTCATTATACCTATTAAGATTAAGTGGTTTGGAGTATTGTATGGAGCATATATCTTAATTGACATTTACAACGCTTTTAGTTATGCAAGACAGATTGGGACATATGTGATTGCAATTATTACAACGGTACTTATTGTTATGTCGTTGCTTAACTTTATATTATATTTTATTTCTCTTAAAAAGAATGGAGGAGCCTTTAGTGTGGCCCAGGCAAAGCGTAAGAAACAGTACAGGCAGCAGGTTAACAGAGCAAGACAGAATCAGACTTACCAGAATGGCGCAAGACATAAGTGTGCAGTCTGTGGCAGAACGGAATTAGATGATCCTAATTTAACATTTAGATATTGTTCTAAATGCTCAGGCAACAAAGAATATTGCCAGGATCATTTGTTTACACATAAGCATATGTAATTGATTTTTATAATCATTATAATATACACAATAACAGGAGGACTGAAAAATCATGGAAAAGAAACCATTTGTAACACTTGAACAGTTAAAGGAGATTGAAAAGACATACCCAACACCTTTTCATATTTATGATGAAAAAGGATTTATGGAGAATGCAAGAAAAGTAAACGAAGCGTTTTCATGGAATAAGGGTTTTAGAGAATATTTTGCAGTAAAGGCTGAACCAAATCCATTTATTATTAAAAAGCTTAAAGAAGCAGGATGTGGTGTTGACTGTTCATCATACACAGAATTAATGATAGCTGATAAGCTTGGATTTAGAAATGATGAAATTATGTTTTCATCAAACGAAACACCTGCAGGAGAATTTAAATATTGTAATGATTTAGGGGGAATTATCAACCTTGATGACATTACAATGATTGATTATATGGAAGCAGAATGTGGAATTCCTGAAACAGTAAGCTGTAGATATAATCCAGGTGGAGTTTTTGAAGTATGTAACGGTATTATGGATAACCCTGGAGATGCTAAGTACGGAATGACCCCTGAACAGATAGTTGAAGCATTTAAGATTTTAAAGGCTAAGGGAGTTAAAAACTTTGGCATTCATGCATTCCTTGCCAGCAACACAGTAACTAATGAATATTACCCAATGCTTGCAAGAACAATTTTTGAACTTGCAGTTAAACTTGAAAAAGAAACAGGAGCAGACATTAAGTTTATTAACCTTTCAGGTGGTGTTGGTATCCCTTACAGACCTGATCAGGAACCAAATGACATTATGGCAATTGGTGAAGGTGTAAGAAAGGTATACGAAGAAATTCTTAAACCTGAAGGAATGGATGATATTGCTATTTACACAGAAATGGGACGTTTTATGATGGGACCTTACGGTGCATTGGTTACTAAGGCAGTACATGAGAAACATATTTATAAAGAATATATTGGTGTTGATGCCTGTGCAGTAAACTTAATGAGACCTGCAATGTATGGTGCATATCATCATATTACAGTAATGGGTAAGGAAGACCAGCCAAAAGACCATGTATATGACGTGGTTGGTAGTCTTTGCGAAAATAATGACAAATTTGCAGTTGACAGAGAACTTCCAAAGATTGACATGGGAGATTTCATTTATATTCATGACACGGGAGCACATGGCTTCTCAATGGGATATAACTACAACGGAAGACTTCGTTCAGCAGAATTATTATTAAAGGAAGATGGAAGTGTAGAAATGATTCGTAGAGCAGAAACACCTGCAGATTATTTTGCTACATTCGATTTTTCAGACATAATGAAGTAAGGATTACAGTGTCAAAAGGTCTTATCCCACCTGTGCTTGCACAATGGTGGGAAAACGACCTTGGGACACGCCCGGATATGAGCATAAAAGTGGAGCGTAAGCTTCACGATATGCGAATAATCGGGGTGGATTGCGAAAGTGCGAAGCGCGTAGCAATCTGTGTAATAAAATAAGCAATAAACGTTTAAGGAAAGAAAAAAAGTGAAAAAGATAGTAGGCGAATTATTAAAGAACAAACACGTAGATGAAAACTTAAAAGCATATTGTGGACCATTTATGGAAATAAATAACAAATATGCAAATATCCGTTTGGCAATGAATTATTACACATATTACACAATGACTTTAGAAGATGAAAGTCTTTTAAGTACAGAGAATATGTCTGGTCTTGCTACAATTAATTTAATTATTGAAGAATTAATGAATGGGGAAAGTGAGAAGATTTCTGAAAACATTGAAAAGTTAGAAAAACTTAGAGATGGAATTATTGAGAAGGTTCAGGATCTTACCTGTTATGTTGACAAGTTTAACATCTATGAACATGCATTAAACAGAGTTGAATACAGATTCAGAGATGACGATTATCCGTCAGGATATAGTGATGAGAACATTACAAGAAGATTAATGCAGTTTATTCTTGAAGATGAAGATAATATGGCAATTAACAGAAAGATAAGTCAGGTAATAGGACAGCTTCCTGTTAGACTTACAAAAAATAAGTTTTTCGAAATGTTATCTAACGGCCTTAGCATTTATAAGGGTGGAACTAAGGAAAGTCTTAAGAATTTCTTATATATGTTAAAAACAACAGCAATGCTTGAAAATACAGAAACAATGACTGTTAATTACCCTTACTTAGACGATTTCTTTAAAGAATTTAAAGAGGTTAAGTTTAAGAAAATAACAAAAGAGCAGTATGATGAAATGATGACTAATATTGCTAAAGTTTCAGAATATATGGAAGATTTAATGAACTCAAATATGATGATTCAGGAAATCCTAAATGATTTGCTTATTGTCTTATATACTTATGAAAATCAGTTAGATGATAATATTGTTAAGGGTTGTACAGAGATTATAAAAGATACAAACCTTTTATTCTTAGGCAAGTTTAGTCCTAAATCATTAGAAGAAATAGAGGATATGTTTGTAATGCTTGAGGGAACTCAGGAAGAGTTATATCCTAAGTTATCTTCCTATGATATAACAGACCAGATTATGGAAAGTTATAGTGAAAACATTGAAAAACTCGGCTTAAAGGATGTATATGATGTGGTATACAAGCTTCCAAGGCTTAATTCAGACAGTATGTTTATGGAACTTACAGTTGATGAGGACAATACTACAGCCGACGAAGAATATGTAAAGGCTAAGGAAGAAGAACTTTACAAGGAATATACTGAGTTGTTTGCAGACAACGAGAAATTGATTAACAGAGCCGTAATGTCAGCTTCAATTGCAGAACTTCCTGTATTTTTCAATAATATTAGTGAATTACAGGATTATATTTATAATACATTGTCAGTATGTAATGATAAGGCTGAAAAACTAGCTTGTATTGAAATTTTAAATGGAATAATGGAAGAATAATCAGTTGTAATATATTTGCAGATTGATTATTGGAGATAAGTATGAGATGGTATGATGATTTGTATGTTGGATATAATCTGTTAGATAAAAAGAGACAGGTTATGTGGAAAATTAAAAGGGGTAAACAACAGTTTAATAAATATGTCATTACATTGCCTTTTAATGATTATGATGTACTTGACATCTATCCATCTAATGTACTTACTCAGAAATGGTATAAGGATTCAGATATTGTAATTGTTGGAATTGCCGAAGGTAGGGAAGAGGCAATGGACATGGTACAATTAATAATAATGGATTGTCTAAATTCCACGGGAGGATGTAAAGTGAAAGACTATATATTGAATCTTATGAATGAAGAAAGAAGCAAGAGAGAAGAGTAGCCTATGGTACATATATTATTACTTATTTTAAAAATAATTGGTATTATTGTATTATCTATTCTGGGGCTTGCTTTACTTATTTTGCTTTTTCCTATAGCATATGTAGGAAAAGTAAATGGAAATATTGAAGAGAAAAAAATAACCGGTAATATAAGAGCCGGATGGCTTTTTCATCTGCTACATTGCAGATTATGGATTGAGAATACAGAGATACATTATAATATCCGACTATTAGGAATAAAAATAAAATCTTCTGAAACAAAAGAAAAAAAGAAAAAAGAAAAAAGAAAAAATCAGCCTGAGGAGCAATCACCGAAGAATGAAGAAGAAAAATCACAGGATGAATTGAAAGAGGATAGTGTTAAAAAAACTGACATTAAACAAATTGGAACTTCCGAAAATGAAAAAGAGCAGGAAATTCAAAATTCCAATGTGGAAGAGACTGATGTAAAAAATCAAAATAATGAGAATATAAAAAGTGAAGATTCAAAGAATACTACAGAAACAAATAATAGAAAAAAAGAAAAGAAATCTTTTATAACAAGAATGCAGATTTCCTTTAAAAAATTAAAACAAAGAATAAAGAAAATTGTAGAAAATATAAAATATAAAATTCATAATATAAAAGAAAATGCAAAAAATAAAAAGAGCAGCATAGATGAAATAATAAATCAGATTAAAACCGTTAAGCAATTTATAACTTCAAAGACAACAAAAGAGGCTTATGCCTATGGCAAAAAAATGGTGCTAAAACTTCTAAAGCATTTAGCACCTAACAGGATAAAAGGCAATCTATATATGGGATTTGAAGAAAGTTATTTAACGGGAGAGGCATTAGGCGCTCTTGGAATGATATATGGAATATTTAATATTAATCCTAAAAGGTTTAAGGTTTATCCTGATTTTGAAAATAAAGTGTTTAAAGGTGACATTATTTTTAAGGGACATATTTACTTAGGCGTGGTTATAATATATTGTTTGAAATTTTATTTTAATAAAAATATAAAGAGAATTATAAAAAAATTTATTTAGGGAGGCATTATTATGGCAGATAACAAAAAGCCTACAGATGATTTATTAAAGGCAATGGAAAAATTTATTACAACAAAGTCTGTTGTTGGAGAACCGGTTGTGGTAGGAGATACAATAATCCTTCCTATGGCTGATGTTTCTTTTGGAATGGGAATAGGTACTTTTTCAAAAGGAGAAACAGGATCAGGCGGAGTTGGGGGAAAGATAGTACCAAGCGCTGTTTTGGTTATTAAGGATGGTTCATCTAAGCTTATCAGTATTAAGGATCAGGATGGATTATCAAGGATTATTGATATGGTACCTGATGTGGTAAACAAGTTCACTTCAAAGAATGATGTAAAAGATGATTTTAGTGACTTTGAGGAAATGGATGAAGATATTAACGACTAAAAACTAATTATATGCATATGCTAATATTATAAAAAATAAATTAGGAAGAGTTATGCATAAACTATGTGGATTTGCGTTATTTTGGCTTGCAGTTGGAATGACGCTTTCATTGTTAATAGAGAGTACTTTTTTTGTGGTGTGCATAATAGTAATATGTCTTTTGGCAGGATTTAATCTGTTTTGCTGCAAACCATAAAAACAAAAGAAGAGGAGACAGAGATTAATGAACATTGCAGATTTATTTAAAAAAGAACACACAGTATTTTCTTTTGAGGTTTTTCCACCAAAAAAGGAAAGTGGTATAGAAACAATATATTCAACACTAAATGAGTTAAAAAACTTAAACCCTGATTTTATCAGTGTAACTTATGGAGCAGGTGGAAAAGGCGTTGCAAATGCGACAACAATTGACTTATGCTCATATATTAAAAATGAATTAGGAACTGAAACAATAGCCCATCTTTCATGCTTATATAATACTAAAGAAAGCATTGATAGAATTTTAGATGAATTAGATGAAAAAGGTGTAAAGAATATATTAGCTTTAAGAGGCGATGTAAATCCTGATTTTGCTATTGAAAAAGATTTCAAATATGCATCAGACTTAACAGCGTATATTATGTCAAAAAACAGAGGTTTTAATATTTCAGGCGCATGCTATCCTGAAGTTCATCAGGAAGCAGCGAATATGATTGAAGATATTCAGAACTTAAAGAAGAAAGTTGATTCAGGGGCAGACCATTTGATTTCACAGTTATTCTTTGATAATCAGGTATTCTTTGATTTTCAGGAGAAAGCAAGAATAGCAGGAATTAATGTTCCTATTGAAGCAGGAATTATGCCTGTAACAAACAAAAAACAGATTGAGAGAATGGTTTCAATGTGTGGCGCAAGTATTCCGGCAAAACTTTCAAAAGTTCTTCAGAGATTTGGAGATAATCATGAAGCCATGCGTGATGCAGGTATTTCATATGCAATTGACCAGATTATTGAATTGGCTGCTCATGGAGTTGACGGAGTTCATATTTATACAATGAATGATCCATATGTTGCAAGAAGAATTTCTGAAGGTGTAAAAAATATATTAAAGAGCGGAAAATAAAATGTCAGAGCAGAGAAATATTATTATAGACAATATAGATTTTAGTGAAGCTTTAAGATATTTAGGCTATGGAAACAGCACTCCTGATGAGAAAACGAAAGAGATTTTGTATAATTGTGCAGACCAGCTTAAGTCAGTAATGGAAGGCAAATATACATATAAAGTTTTTGATTTGGTAGATGGACAGGTTCCGGGGATTAATTTTACATTGGAAGGAAAGTCTATTGCCAACCATTTGAAAAATTGTGAAAAAGTAATATTTATGTGTGCTACTCTTTCAGCAGGAGTTGACGGACTTATAAGAAAGATGCAGATTAGGGGAATGGCTGATGCCATGTTTACTGACAGTCTTGCGTCTGCTGTAATAGAACAGGTATGCAATAAAGCGGAAGATGAAATTCTTGAAGATTTTAAGGAATATGAACATACATGGAGATTTGGCTTGGGATATGGAGATTTTCCTTTGACAGGTCAGAAACAGTTCCTTGATATATTAGATGCAGGAAGAAGAATAGGCGTATGCGTAAACAGTGGAATGACTCTTGTGCCTACTAAGTCGGTAACATGCATAATAGGACTTGGTCACAATTTAGAAGTATCTAATGTTAAAAGCTGTGACTTATGTAATTTTAGAGAAAAATGTACCTTTAGAAAGGATGGAAAAAACTGTGGCAAATAAAAATATATTTGACAAAGATTTTATATTGTTGGATGGTGCAATGGGAACAATGCTTCAGCAAAAAGGAATGGAGCTTGGAACTGTACCTGAAACATTAAACATAACAAAGCCAGATTGGATTATAGATATACATAAACAATACATAGATGCAGGTTCGGATGTTGTTTACGCCAATACTTTTGGTGCAAATAGATACAAAATGGCTAATACGGGATATTCAGTTGATGAATTAATTGGTGCAGCCATTAATAATGCAAAAGAAGCAGCCAAAGGGACAGAAACACTTGTTGCTTTAGATATGGGACCTATAGGTCAATTACTAGAGCCTACAGGAAGTCTTTCTTTTGAGGAAGCGTATGATATTTTTAAAGAAGAAGTTATTGCAGGAAGAAATGCAGGAGCTGATATTATAGTTATTGAAACTATGACAGACTTAATGGAAACTAAGGCAGCAATTCTTGCCGCAAAAGAAAATTCAGACCTTCAGGTTATGTGTACAATGACATTTGAAGACAACAAAAGAACATTTACAGGATGTTCAGTTTCAGCAATGTGTCTTACAGTGCAGGGGCTTGGAGTAGACGCACTTGGTGTAAACTGTTCACTTGGACCTAAAGAATTAATACCAATTGTAGAAGAAATTTCTAAGTGGACAACTGTTCCAATTGTAGTAAAGGCTAATGCAGGTTTGCCTGATCCTGTTACAAATACATATAATGTTTTACCTGATGAATTTGCAGATACATGTAAGGAAATGGTAAAATACGGAGCAAAAGTTCTTGGTGGATGTTGTGGTACAACACCGGCTTATGTAGCAAAACTAAAAGAAATGGTTGCAACAGTAAACGCAAGTGTTGTGAAAAAGAAACCAAGACAGCTTGCAGTATGTACACCTTTAAAAACTGTAGTTGTTGACCAGCCAAGAATTGTAGGTGAAAGAATTAACCCTACAGGAAAGAAAAGATTTAAACAGGCATTAAGAGACAATGATATGAATTATATTTTGTCTCAGGCAATTGAACAGATAGACGCGGGGGCAGACATTTTGGACGTAAATGTAGGTTCACCTGACATTGATGAAAAAGAAATGATGGTAAAGGTTATTAAGGCTTTGCAGGCAATAGTAGATGTACCTTTACAGATTGACTCAACTAAACCGGAAGTTCTTGAAGCGGCTCTAAGGGTTTATAATGGTAAGCCTATTGTTAACTCAGTTAACGGAGAAGAAGAAGTTCTTGATACAATCCTTCCTATTGTTGCAAAATATGGTGGGGCAGTCATTGGACTTGCTCTTGATGAAAATGGTATTCCGCCAACAGCAGAAGGACGAGTGGAAATAGCAAAACGTATTAGAGATAAGGCAATGTCTTATGGAATCCCAAAAGAGGACATTATTATTGACTGCCTTACACTTACAGTTTCAGCAGAACAAAAAGCTGCTGCAGAAACACTTAAAGCTATGAACATTGTAAAAAATGAATTAGGCTTAAGAACAGTACTTGGTGTTTCAAATATTTCTTTTGGTTTGCCTAACAGAGAAATAATTAATAAAACATTCTTAACAATAGCTATGGCTAATGGACTTGATCTTCCGATTATCAATCCAAATGTACCGTCAATGGTATGGGCAGTTAAGGCATATAAAGTATTGGCTGCAATTGATGAAAATTCAATGGACTTTATTGATTATTCAAGCAAAGTTCAGCCTGAAGTTACAACAACTAAGACAGAAGTCGTAAAATCAAATGATTCCACAGTAAGCCTTGGTTCAGAACTGGCAGACAAAATTCTTAAGGCGATGGAAACAGGAATGAAAGATGATGGAAGAAGTTACACATCTCAATTGCTTAAAGAAAAAGAAGCTATGGAGATTATAAATCAGATTTTGATTCCGGCATTGGATGTTGTTGGAGATAAGTTTGAAAAAGGTACAATATTCCTTCCACAGTTGATTTTGGCGGCGGATGTTGCAAAAGAATGTTTTGATGAAATAAAGAATTATCTTGCAGATAGTGGAGATTCTTCTGAATCAAAGGGGAAGATTATTGTTGCTACAGTTAAAGGTGACATACATGACATTGGAAAGAATATTGTAAAAGTTATTCTTGAAAACTACGGATATAACGTTATTGACTTAGGTAGAGACGTGGATTGCATGGAAGTAGTTAATGCGGCAATTGAAAATGACGTTCATTTAGTTGGACTTTCTGCACTTATGACAACAACACTTGGTTCAATGGAAGAAACAATTAAACTTTTAAGAGAACACAATGTTGATTGCAAGATTATGGTAGGTGGTGCAGTTCTTACTGAAGATTATGCTATGAAGATTGGTGCAGATTATTATGCTAAGGATGCAAAAATGAGTGCAGACATAGCAAAGAAAGTTTTAGGATAAAAAAAGTACTTGCAAAATTTGTCTGTATCTGATAGAATGCTCTTTGTGTCAGGTCGATTGAGAGTTCGACCTAATTTATTAAAGGAGGTGCTATTATGGCTAAATGTAGTATTTGCGGTAAGGGTGCTCACTTTGGAAACGCTGTGAGCCATTCTCATAGACGTTCTAATAAAATGTGGAAATCAAATATTAAATCTGTTAGAGTTAAGACTGAAGGCGGATCAAAGAAGATGTACGTTTGTACTTCTTGCTTAAAATCTGGTAAAGTTGAAAGAGCATAGTTTGTTAGAGCATGTATGCACGAAATAAAAAAAGTTATCATTTATGAATGATAACTTTTTTTAGTATATAAATGTAACTCTTTTCTTTTTCTAAAAAAGATAGTATAATTATTAGAAGTTCGATTTTAGGAGGAACATATATGAAAGGTAAGTTAAACACTGATTTGGGTCAGGTATTGATTAGCCCTGAAGTTGTTGCAAAATACGCATCAGAAACAGCATATGAATGCTTTGGTATTGTTGGTATGGCAATGGTAAGCATGAAAGATGGTCTTGTAAGACTTCTTAAAAGAGATAGCTCAACTAAGGGAATTAATGTAATAATTGATGAAGATAATGAAATCACTATAGATTTTCATATTATTGTATCTTACGGTGTTAATATTGCAACAATAGCAGACAATATTATTTCAAATGTAAAATACAAAGTAGAAGAATTTACGGGTATGTCAGTTAAGAAAGTTAATGTGTACGTTGAAGGCGTAAGAAACATTGATTAGTACCCCAGGAGGATATTATTTTGGAAATGACAACAATTAATGCAGAAACATTACAAAAAATGTTTATTGCAGGTGCTAAGAATTTAGAAGCAAAAAAAGAATGGATAAATGAGTTGAATGTTTTCCCTGTACCAGATGGGGATACAGGAACAAATATGACTTTAACAATTATGTCCGCTGCTAAAGAAGTAGGCGCAATTACAGAACCGACAATGGAAACGATTGCCAAGGCTATCTCAACTGGTTCTTTAAGAGGTGCAAGAGGTAACTCAGGTGTTATTTTATCACAGCTTTTTAGAGGGTTTACAAGAGAGATTAAGAAGGTAGATCAGATTGACGTAGATGTTTTGTCAAGAGCTTGTGTAAAAGCAGTAGAAACTGCTTATAAGGCAGTTATGAAGCCTAAGGAAGGAACAATCCTTACAGTTGCTAAAGGAATGGCTGATAAGTCATGCGAGCTTGTAGGCGAAAGTGATGACCTTGTGCATGTAATTGATGAAATAATTAAGCATGGTGATTATGTTTTAAGTCAGACACCCGAAATGCTTCCGGTTTTGAAACAGGCAGGAGTAGTTGACTCAGGTGGACAGGGATTGATGACAGTTATTAAGGGGGCTTTTGATGCTCTTTTAGGAAAAGAGATAGATTACACATTAGAACCTGTACAGACAGCAGGAACTAAGGTTACAGAAGAAGTTCCTATGGATGATGTTGAAATTAAATTCGGTTACTGTACAGAGTTTATTATTAATCTTGATAAAGAAATGCCTAAGTCAGAAGAAAAGGCATTTAAAGAATTTTTAGAATCAATTGGTGATTCAATTGTTCTTGTTGCTGATGATGAAATAGTAAAGGTGCATGTTCATACTAACGAACCTGGTGTAGCGATTACAAAAGCTTTAACATATGGTTCATTGTCAAGAATGAAAATTGACAATATGAGAGAAGAGCATCAGGAACGCTTAATCAAGAATGCAGAAAAGATGGCTGAACAGCAGAAAGCTGAAGAACCAAGAAAGAAATATGGTTTTGTAGCTGTATCAGTAGGAGAAGGATTAGATGAAATATTCAAGGGATTAAATGTTGACCATATTATTTCAGGTGGGCAGACAATGAATCCTAGTACAGAAGATATTTTAAACGCAATTGATAAGATTAATGCAGACAATATTTATGTATTGCCTAACAACAAGAATATTATTCTTGCGGCTCAGCAGGCGGAAAGTCTTGTTGAAGACAAAAATATTATTGTTATTCCATCTAAGACTATTCCACAGGGAATTTCTGCAATGATAGGATTTATTCCGGATAATAGTCCTGAAGACAATAAAGAAGCCATGATTGATAGTATGTCATATGTTAAGACAGGTGAGGTTACTTACGCTGTAAGAGACACAGTTATTGATGACAAGGAAATCAAAGAAGGCAACATTATGGGTATTGGCGATGAAGGAATCCTTGCAGTAGGAGAAGAAATCGACGATACAACAATTAATATGATTAAAGAGATGCAGGATGAAGAATCAGAAATCGTAAGTTTATATTATGGTGCTGAAGTTACAGAGGAAGCAGCAAATAAGCTGGCAGATAAGATTGCAGAAGCTTTGCCTGAAATTGAAGTAGAAGTATATCCGGGTGGACAGCCTATTTACTACTATATTGCTTCAGTAGAATAGTAGGAGACTTAACGTATGGATGAAATTTTTGTAGAAAGAATAGTAAAAAGAAAAGTAGATATAAAGGGAATGTTATTAAGAGTGTTAGCTGTTGTATTGACAGTTTTGTCATTATGCACAATTTTATTCTTGGGAATGCTTGGGGTGACATTAACTATATTATTCGCATATTTAACATATCTTGTGTGGGCTTACACTAGTGTAGAATATGAATATTCTTTTCTAAACACAGAGTTAACAATTGAAAAAATCATGGGACAAAGAAAAAGAAAACATGTTGATGAGTTTGATATAAAACAGGCTGAAATTATAGCACCTGCTGTATCTGACGAAATTAAGAGCAGAGCAGGAAATATAGTGACACTTGATTATTCAACAGGATATGGAAGTAGTGATCTTTATTCTATGATAACAAATACTGACAAGGGAGCAGTACAGGTCTTATTTAATGCTGATGAAAAGTTTATTGAGGCAATGCGTCATATGAGACCATCAATAGTAAAGAGATAAAATAATATTTTTAAATAAGCAATCATAAAGTGCTTGCGTTAAAATAAATCAGGTTTGTCTCTTGAAAAAATATTGACAATACTATTGTTTTTTGTTAGTATGTTGAAAATACAAATAAAAGTGTCGTCTTAACGTATCTTGAAAGATAGATATACGGGATGGCACTTTCTCTGCAATGCAGACAATACATTAAGAATAAAAAGAGAAAGAGAGGAAAGAACCAATGGGAAAAATTATTGGTGAAGGAATTACATTTGATGATGTGTTATTAGTACCACAGTACTCAACAGTTACACCTAATATGGTTGACTTATCAACACACCTTACAAAGAAGATCAAATTAAATATTCCGATGATGAGCGCCGGAATGGACACAGTTACAGAATACAGAATGGCAATTGCTATGGCAAGACAGGGTGGTATTGGAATTATTCACAAGAATATGACAATCGAACAGCAGGCCGACGAAGTAGATAAAGTAAAGCGTTCAGAAAATGGTGTTATCACTGATCCTTTCTACTTATCTCCAGAACATACAATTAAAGATGCCAATGATTTAATGGCAAAATTCCGTATTTCAGGTGTACCTATTGTTGTAGGAAAGAAGTTAGTTGGTATTATTACAAACAGAGATCTTAAGTTTGAAACAGATGAAACAAAACTTATTAAGGATTCAATGACTTCAGAAGGACTTATTACAGCAAAAGAAGGAGTAACACTTGAAGAAGCAAAAGCAATTCTTGCAAAATCAAGAAAAGAAAAACTTCCAATCGTAGATGATGACTTTAATCTTAAAGGACTCATTACAATTAAAGATATTGAAAAACAGATTAAGTATCCACTTTCAGCAAAGGATTCACAGGGAAGACTTTTATGTGGTGCTGCTGTAGGTATTACAGCTAATGTTATGGAAAGAGTTAAGGCTTTAGTTGAAGCTAAGGTTGACGTTATTGTTATTGACTCAGCTCATGGACATTCACAGAATATTTTCAATACATTAAAGCAGATTAAGGCAGCATATCCTGACCTTCAGGTTATTGCAGGTAACGTTGCAACAGGAGATGCTACAAGAGATTTAATTGAAGCAGGAGCAGATGCAGTTAAAGTAGGTATTGGACCTGGTTCAATCTGTACAACACGAGTTGTTGCAGGTATTGGTGTACCACAGGTTTCAGCTATTATGGATTGTTATGAAGTTGCTAAGGAATATGGTGTTCCAATTATTGCAGATGGTGGTATTAAATTCTCAGGTGATATTGTAAAAGCCATTGCTGCAGGTGGAAACGTATGTATGATGGGTTCAATGTTTGCAGGATGTGATGAAGCACCTGGAGATTTCGAATTATTCCAGGGACGTAAATACAAGGTATATCGTGGAATGGGTTCAATTGCAGCTATGGAAAATGGTAGCAAAGACAGATACTTCCAGAGTGGCGCTAAGAAGCTTGTACCTGAAGGTGTTGAAGGACGAGTTGCATACAAGGGAACATTAGAAGATACAGTATTCCAGTTAATGGGTGGTCTTAGATCAGGTATGGGATATTGTGGAGCAAAAGATATTGAAACACTTAAGGAAACAGGTAAGTTTGTTAAGATTTCAGCAGCATCTTTAAAAGAAAGTCATCCACATGACATTCATATTACAAAAGAAGCACCAAACTACACAGTTGAAAACTAATTTGGTTAAAATAAATAGCAACATTAATTGTTAAAATTATATGAAAAATATAAAAAAACATATATTAATTAACTGATTTATGTTAAAATAAGAAGGACCTTGTAATAAGGTCCTTTTTCTATAAATTAAAATTATAGAATAGGAAAATTGAAAGAGTTTAATGTTGCAAAAACTAAAAAATAAAGTGCCAAGGAGAGGTTATGGAAGAAACAAACAAGGACTTAGAAACACAGACAGATGCAAATGAAAGTGTTGAAAAAATTGAAACAGTTGAAGAAACTACAAAGGAAGAAACGATTGAAACAAATGGAAAAAATGGGAATCCGTCAGATAATAAAAACGAAAAGAACGGTTTTAACTTCGGAAAAATTATTGTTCCGGGATTAATAATTATAATTTTGGCTGTTTTTGCAGGTGTTGTTTATTATCAGAAAAAAGTAGAACCTGAGAAAGAGTTGCTTAAAGAGATGAATTATGGTGTTAGCAGTATGAAGGATTACTTTAGCAATTATATTTCTTTAGGAAATTATAAGGGATTAACTTATGAGATAACACAGGATATGTGGGATGAAAGTGTTTCAGATGAAACTAATGAATATAATACAGCAAAGAAAGTTGCAGAAGATACTGATCAGGTTGCGTATAATTTAACAGGATATGTTGATGATAAGAAAGACAGCAACATTACACATAAAGATCAGGAAGTTATTATTGGTGAAAATTCAAAAGGAGCATTAAAAATTATTTCAGATGCCATAAAGGGACATAAATCAGGTGAAGAAATTACTATTGAAGGTTTAAATGCTTCAGATTTTGCGACAGATGGCAGCGACTATTCAGGTAAGAATGTTAAGTTTGTAGCAAAAATAAAATCAGTTAGCAAATTATACGTAGAAAAGGTAACTGACAAGTGGGTTAAAGAGAACTACTATGATGATTATGGCTTGGAAAATGCTGATGATTTTTATAAATGGTGTAAACAGAGTCTTATAGAAGATGCAAAAGCTGAGTTATGGTCAAAAGTACTTGAAAGTTCTGTCGTAAATAAATATTCAGAGACAGCATATCAGAGAGTTATTGAAGAAGTGGATGGTGATTACAATTATAATGCTGAATTTTTCGGTATGACAACTGATGAATATCTGGAAATAAATGGTATGACAGAAGATGATATGGAAGATGAATACATGAATGCACTTAAGTCTGAAATGGTTATGTGGGCAATTGTTGAAAAAGAAGGTCTTGCTAACAAGATAACAGATGAAGATATTCAGAATAAGTGGGATGAGTTATATCAGGAAGGAGATTTTGAATCAGAAGAAGATATGAAGTCACAGTATACAGACGAGGAAATCCGTCAGGGAGCATTAATGGATAAGGCGGTAGATTGGGTATATGATCATGCCAAAGTTAAATTTTCTTATAAGATTTCAAAATAGTATTTGACAACAAAAAAAGCAATGATATAATGAGTGGTGAACAAAGCGTTGACGAGACGAGTAGGTTATCCGGAGGGTCACAGAGAGAGATGCAGGGCTGAGAGCATTTTACAGAAGGATAATTGAAGACTACCTCTGAGCGACTCTAATCAAGTCCGGTGATTCCGTTATAATCAGAATGAGAGGCTTTTGTCAGAATGGATTTTGACAGAAACAATCAGGGTGGAACCGCGTATTTTACGTCCCTGTTTATGGAAACATAAACAGGGACTTTTTTAATACAAAAAACAAAATAAGAAACCTGTATGTTTCAGAATAAACATTGTAGAAGTAAAGGAGAAAACACTATGAAAGTTACTTTAAAAGATGGTTCAGTAAAAGAATATTCAGAACCAATGTCAGTAAATGATATTGCATTTGACATTGCAGGAGGTTTAGGAAGAGCTGCTTGTGCAGGCGAAGTTGATGGAGAGGTTGTAGACCTTAGAACAACAATTGACAAGGATTGTACATTAAACATTCTTACATTTAAGGATGAAGCAGGTAAGGCTGCATATAGACATACAGCATCACATGTTATGGCTGAAGCTGTTAAGAATTTATTCCCAGAAGCAAAATTAGCAATTGGACCTTCAATTGATACAGGATTTTACTATGATTTTGAACATGAACCTTTTTCAAGAGAGGATTTAGACAAAATCGAAGCTGAAATGAAGAAAATCATTAAAAAGGGTGCCAGACTTGAAAGATTTACACTTCCAAGAGAAGATGCAATTAAATACATGGAAGACAGAAATGAACCTTACAAAGTTGAATTGATTAAGGATTTACCGGAAGATTCAACAATTTCATTTTATAGCCAGGGTGAGTTTGTAGATTTATGTGCAGGACCACATCTTATGAACACAAAATCAATTAAGGCATTTAAAATTATTTCATCATCAATGGCTTATTGGAGAGGTGATTCTTCAAAAGCAAGATTGCAGAGAATATACGCTACAGCTTTTGATAGCAAAGATGAATTGAATAAATATCTTGAAGAATTAGAAGAAGCAAAGAACAGAGATCATAATAAACTTGGTAGGGAAATGGAACTTTTCACAACGGTTGATGTTATCGGACAGGGACTTCCATTATTAATGCCAAAGGGACAGAAAATGGTTCAGAAATTACAGAGATGGATTGAAGACCTGGAAGATAATGAATGGGGTTATGTACGTACAAAGACGCCTTTAATGGCAAAGAGTGATTTATACAAAATTTCAGGACATTGGGATCATTATAAAGAAGGAATGTTTGTTTTAGGAGATGAAGAAAAAGACAAAGAAGTATTTGCACTTCGTCCAATGACATGTCCGTTCCAGTATTATGTATACAAAGCAAGCCAGAAGAGCTACAGAGATTTACCTTGCAGATATGGTGAAACATCAACACTTTTCAGAAATGAAGATTCAGGTGAAATGCACGGGCTTACAAGAGTTCGTCAGTTTACAATTTCAGAAGGACATCTTATTGTAAGACCTGACCAGATGGTTGAAGAATTTAAGAATTGTATTGCTTTAGCTCAGTATTGCTTACAGACTTTAGGGTTAGAAGAAGATGTAACATATCATCTTTCAAAATGGGATCCTGAAAATAGAGAAAAATATATCGGAGAACCTGAAGTTTGGAATGAAACAGAACAGGATATCAGAAACGTTTTAAATGAATTAAATATTCCTTTTGTAGAGGATATAGGAGAAGCAGCTTTCTATGGACCAAAGGTTGATATTAATGCAAAAAATGTTTATGGAAAAGAAGATACAATGATTACAATTCAGTGGGATGCTCTTTTAGCTGAACAGTTTGATATGTATTATATTGATGAAAATGGTGAAAAGAAACGTCCATACATCATCCACAGAACAAGTATTGGATGCTACGAAAGAACACTTGCATGGCTTATTGAAAAATATGCAGGAAAGTTCCCAACATGGTTATGTCCTGAGCAGGTTAGAGTACTTCCTATTTCAGACAAATATGTTGAATATGCTGACAAAGTTGCGGCTGAATTAAAGAAGAATGGTATTGATGTTACAGTTGATTCACGTTCAGAAAAGATTGGCTACAAGATTAGGGAGGCAAGACTTGATAAACTTCCATATATGCTTGTTGTAGGACAGCAGGAAGAAGCTGACGAAACAGTATCAGTTAGAAGCCGTTTTGCAGGAGATGAAGGTGTTAAGCCTTTGGCTGAATTTATTGAACAGATTTGTAAGGAAATTAGAACAAAAGAAATCCGTAAAGTTGAAGTAGAAGAAAACAAGTAATGTTTAATTAAAAGTAAATAAGCATACTTTAGTTTAAAATTATTTTTACAAAAACTAAATGAATAAAAAATAAAAAACACTCCACACTAAATGTATCGGATAAAATCCGAAATAAATTTAGGTGGAGTGTTATTATGACTAATTTAGAATGTAATGTAAAAAACTGTTATTACAATAAGTCATCAAAATGTTGTCGTGACGGCATAAATGTAGAAGGAGAGGATGCAACTGTTATTGATGCAACTTATTGTGGGGATTTTAAAGAGAAGACTGAGGGCGCAACAGCACAAGCATGTCATTGCAGCGCAGGTCCGGAGGATACATTAGATGTATCATGTGAAGCTAAGAATTGTGTATTTAATGATAATTCTAAGTGCCATGCGGACAAAATTACAATTTCAGGTAATGGAGCAAAGCATGAAAGCCAGACAGAATGTGGAAGCTTTGAATGTGGTTGTAAGTAGAATCAACTTATTTTTCTGCAATTGTGCAAGCACATACGAAAAAATAGAGTTGTAGAATGTAAATATATTGATTACACGGATTGCTACGTGCTACGCACTGCCACAATCCACCACCAAATTCGCATATCGCAAAGCAAGAGCTTCGCTTTTATGCTCATTTGGAACACTGTAATCAAAAAAGTTATAAAAAATTGTTGACATATGGATGAGAAGATGGTAATATAAGTGCTGATGTGAAAAAAGAAAGCAGAGTATCCGCTCTCACCAAGACACTTTTGAAGTGATTCCAGGTTAATATTTTTATAACGATTTTATTGTGTAGAAATAATAGTGGGTAATCTGTGGGTTATCCACTTTTCTTTTTGAAGAAATAATTTGGAGGTGCAATACTATTAGCGATTTAATGATTAACGAACAGATTAGAGATAGAGAAGTTCGTGTTATTGGAACAGACGGACAACAGTTGGGAGTTATGTCTTCAAGAGATGCTCAGAAGTTAGCAGATGAAGCAGAACTTGATTTGATTAAGATTTCACCTAAGGCTAAGCCACCGGTTTGTAAGATTATGGACTATGGCAAGTTCAGATATGAACAGCAGAAGCGTGAAAAGGAAGCAAAGAAGAAACAACATATTGTCGAAGTAAAAGAAATTAGATTATCACCAAACGTTGAAATTAATGACTTAAAAACAAAGGCTAACAATGCCAGAAAGTTTATTGAAAAAGGTGATAAGGTTAAAGTAACTCTTCGATTCAGAGGAAGAGAAATGGCGCACATTAGTAGTAATGCACATGTGCTTGATGACTTTGCAAAGATGCTTGAAGATATTGCATCAGTTGTGAAAGCACCGAAATTAGAAGGCAGAAACATGACAATGTTTTTAGAAAAAAAGCGTTAAGCTTTTAAGATATTTAAGGAGGACACAAACATGCCAAAAATTAAGACAAGCAGAGCAGCTGCAAAACGTTTCAAAAAAACAGGTACAGGAAAGCTTAAAAGAAATAAAGCTTACAAATCACATATCTTAACAAAGAAATCAGCTAAGAGAAAAAGAAATCTTAGAAAAGCAACAACAACTGATGCTACAAATGTAAAGAATATGAAGAAGATTTTACCTTATTTATAATCTATAGTAGGAGGAAGAAGAAATGGCAAGAATTAAAGGCGGAATGAACGCTAAGAAGAAACATAATAGAGTATTAAAACTAGCTAAAGGTTATAGAGGAGCTAGATCAAAACAGTATAGAGTAGCAAAGCAGTCAGTTATGAGAGCTTTAACAAGTTCATATGCTGGCAGAAAGCAGAAGAAGAGACAGTTCAGACAGTTATGGATTGCAAGAATCAATGCTGCAGCTAGAATCAATGGACTTTCATACAGCAAGTTTATGTATGGTCTTAAGTTAGCTGGTGTAGAAATGAACAGAAAGATGTTAGCTGAAATGGCAGTTAACGATGCTGAAGGATTTGCTAAGTTAGTAGAAGTTGCTAAAGCAAAATTAGCATAGTTTATTAAATACATTAACATACAAAAATAGGAACTATTCAGATGAGTAGTTCCTTTTTTCTTGAAAGGAAAAAAATGTGGAAAGAGAAAAGTTGAAATCACGTTTGGGCTTTATTTTAATTTCAGCCGGATGTGCAATTGGAATAGGGAATGTATGGAAATTCGCTTATATGGCAGGCCAAGGTGGTGGAGGATTTTTTGTATTACTTTATTTATTATTTTTGGTAATGCTTGGAATTCCTATCATGTCAATGGAGTTTGCTGTGGGACGTGCAAGCCAGAAAAGTCCGGCTCAGGCATACAAAGCTCTTGAAAAAGCGGGACAAAAATGGCATATTCACGGATATATTGCTTTAATAGGCAATTATTTACTAATGATGTTTTACACAACGGTTGCAGGTTGGATGCTTTACTATTTTTATCTTACAAGCACAGGAAAATTCGTTGGACTTAATACAGATGGAGTGGCAAATGTATTTTCGGAAATGTTACAAAAACCTGTAACAATGACTATTTGTATGCTTATTATAGTAGTTGTGGGATTTTTTATTTGCTCCATTGGACTTCAAAATGGACTTGAAAAGGTTACAAAGGTTATGATGGTTGCATTGCTTGCAATTATGGTTATCCTTGCAATTAACAGTTTTTTCATGAAGGGAGCAAAGGAAGGTTTAAGTTTTTATCTAATTCCAAGCATTGAAAGAGCAAAAGCGGCAGGTATTGGCAATACAGCAGTAGGAGCTATGAATCAGGCATTTTTTACACTTAGTATTGGAATAGGTGCTATGGCAATTTTTGGAAGCTATATTGGAAAAGATCGTTCACTTTTAGGTGAATCTGTAACAATTGCAGCTCTTGATACTTTTGTTGCAATAACATCAGGTTTAATTATTTTTCCTGCATGTTTTACATTTGGTGTAGATCAGACACAGGGACCAAGTCTTGTTTTTATTACATTACCAAATATTTTTAATAACATACCTTTTGGTAGAGTTTGGGGAAGTTTGTTCTTTGTGTTTATGACATTTGCAGCTTTTTCAACAGTACTTGCGGTATTTGAAAATATTGTATCGTGTGGTATGGAACTTACAGGATTTAACAGAAAGAAATCAAGTATAGTTAATATGATTCTTGTGGCATTACTTTCAATGCCATGTGTATTAGGATTTAATCTTTGGTCATTTGACTGGCTTGGAGTATTCGGTGGTTCATTCCTGGATTTTGAAGATTTTCTTGTAAGTAACATATGGTTGCCACTTGGTTCATTAATATACTTACTTTTCTGTACAAGTAAGTTTGGTTGGGGCTGGAAGAATTATAAAGAAGAGGCAAATACAGGAAAAGGAATAAAGATTCATAATTGGATGCGAGTATATCTTACATATATATTGCCTTTAATTGTATTGTTTATATTTGCTTTTGGAATATATGACAAGTTTTGGGCAAAATAGACTATATCATAAATAGGTATTGATTGAAGAAAGATTATGAACATCGGAGTATAATTTAATATTAAAAGAGAATTACATGAAACTTCGCGCTGACACAGGTTGGCGTGGAGTTTTTATTATATAGGAAAGTTCTCATAACTTTCAATATATAAAAATACTTTGCAGGATAATTCACATTTTCAACACAATAAAAACACACTTTATACCTATAAAAATCACAATTTTAACTAATAAAAAACATAAATGAAAACTATAATTTTTAATAGTTAGAAAAAACAGGGAGGTGTGTTAATGAGTGGCATACAAATAGAAAATCTAGTTAAAACATATGGCGATAATATTGCCGTAAATGGGTTGAATTTAAATCTTGAAAAGGGGAAGGTCTATGGATTTTTAGGACCCAACGGAGCAGGTAAATCAACTACAATGAACATCATTACAGGCTATATTGGAGCAACAAGCGGAACGGTAAAAATTGATGGATATGATATCTTTAAAGAGCCTGAAAAGGCAAAGAAATGTGTAGGATATCTTCCTGAAATTCCACCGCTTTATCAGGATATGACAGTAAAAGAATATCTTGTTTTTGTGGCTGAATTAAAGAAGATTCCGGCAAAAGAAAAAATGAAAAATATTAAAGAAGTTCTTGAAATGACTAAAACTACACAGGTTGAAAACAGACTTATAAAGAACTTGTCAAAAGGATATAAACAAAGAGTTGGAATAGCTCAGGCGTTAATTGGAATGCCTGAAATAATTATTTTAGATGAACCTACAGTAGGACTTGATCCAAAGCAGATTATTGAAATAAGACAACTAATTAAAGAACTTGGCAAGAATCACACAGTAATTTTAAGTTCTCATATTTTATCAGAAATAAGTGAAGTTTGTGAATACATTTTTATTATTTCAAGAGGACAATTAGCTGCTGAAGGAACTGAAAAACAGCTTGTTGAACAAATGGCAGGAGAGAATAATCTTGAACTTGAAATAAAAGGTAATAAAGACAAAGTTAAGGAGATGATAGAAAGCCTTGAAGATGTTTTTGAATATGAATTTGCTGAATCGGAGACAGAAAATATTGTAAGGTTGAAAATTAAAAGTGACAGAGATGTTGATTTAAGAGAAAAAATATTTTATATATGTGCTGAAAATGATTTACCTATTATGGAAATGAGTTTTAAGCAGAAAACATTGGAAGATATATTTATTGAATTAACAAAAGATTATGCCGCACCTGAAAAGAAGATCAGATTTAAGAAGAAAAAAGATAAACAGGAGGAAGAAGACAATGTTAGCGATTTATAGAAGGGAGTTAAAATCCTATTTTACTTCAGTAATAGCTTGCCTGTTTATTGCAGTTACAACGTTAATAGCAGGAATATTTTTTGTATATTATAATTTGAGTTACGGAGTTTCGGAAATGTATTCCGTATATCAGTGCTTATTGATTTTAGTATTTACAGTGCCGATTTTGACTATGAAAGTAATAGCTGATGAACGTAGACAGAGAACTGACCAGTTAATACTTACAGCACCGGTATCTGTTGGAAAAATAGTTGTAGGAAAGTTTTTTGCACTTGAAACTATTTATGCAGTACCTGTTTTTGTAATGTGTCTGTATCCTTTAATTCTTTCAAGTTTTGGAACAGTATCATTTAAGACATCATACACAAATATTTTTGGATTATTTCTTTATGGTACAGCTTTTATAGCAATAGGCATATTTATTTCATCAATAACAGAAAGTCAGGTTATTTCGGCAATTTTAAGCATTGTAGTGCTTCTTATGGGATATATGATGCAGTCGTTGGAAAATATGATTTCATCTAATGGGAACATTTTAACAAAGATTCTCGGATGTTTTGATTTGTATACACCGGTACAGGATTTTTTAAATGGAGTAATTAGTCTTTCTGCAGTTGTTTATTACATTTCAATTACAGTGCTATTCCTTTTCCTTACATGTCAGTCAATTCAAAAAAGAAGATGGAATGTATCAAAGAAAACTATCGGTACAGGAGTTTTCAGTATGGGATTTATTGCCATTGTTGTAGCAGTAACTGTTTTTGCAAATATGATTGCCACAACTGTTACATCAAAAGTCAGCAGTGCAACAATTGATATGACATCAACAGCACTGTTCTCAATCTCTAGTGATACAAAGAAGATGCTTAAAAAATTAGATTCGGATATAACTATCTACGTAATGGCACCAAAAACAAGTGCAGATTCAACAATAAAGAAAACTCTTGAAAGGTATAAGTCTACGTCAAAGCATATTAAAGTTGAATATAAGGATACAACTTTATATCCAAATTTCTATCAGGAATATACTGATACAGCACCTACATCAAACAGTTTAATAGTTGTAAATGAGAAAACAAGTAAATCAAAGGTAGTAGATTACAACGATATTTATGTTTCGGATTCCTATTCTTACTACACATCCGGTTCAAACAATGCATCTTCATATGATTGTGAAGGGCAGCTAAACAGTGCGATTTCATATGTCAGATCAAATACAACGTATAAAATATATCAGATTGAAGGTCATGACGAAGCTGTAACGGACACAACAAATTTTGGCTCAGACAGTAATTTAAAAGATATTGTTTCAAAATATAATGCAGAAATAGAATCTATTAAATTAGTAAATAGAACAGAAATTACAACAGACGAGTGTGCAGCACTTCTTATTTTGGGACCTGAAAAGGACTATACAAAAGATGAAGCAAAAATAGTAATTAATTATTTAAAGAATGGTGGAAAAGCAATTATAGGTTTAGAAAATCTTACAAGTCAGGGCGTTGACAAGCCAAACCTTAATTCTATTCTTAAAGAGTTTGGCATTAATGTTCAGTCAGGTGTAGTAGCAGAAAATAATACTTCATATTATTCAACCCAGTATGGCCCATGGTTTGCTTTTGCAGATGGAATAACAGGTTACGCATCAGGGCTTTCAAGTTATGTATTTGCACCTTATACATCAGGATTAAAGCAGGTTAAAGATAGTGATGATTCAATTACTTATACAGCACTTGCTTCCACATCATCAGATTCAGTTCTTAAGACGAATGCTTCTAAAGCAACAACATACAAGAAAGAGAGTGGGGATGTGGATGGACCATTTGATATAGTAGTTTCAGTAGAAAAAACTGTAACAACAACTAAATCAAATGATGATTCAAATAAATCATCAGATACAAGTAATTCATCAGAGGAAAATAGTGACTCTACAGATGAAACGACAACTAACAAAGCAAGTTTACTTGTATTTGGTTCAGTATACTCATTATCAGACACAATGGATAATAGTGTTTCTCAGTCAAACACTCAGATAGTAAATAACGCATTGAAAGATTACATTGATACAGAAGTTGAAACAGTATCGGTACCCGCAAAGAGTCTTTCAAGTGAACAGTTAACAGTAACGGAATCAGGAAGCAGATTATTTGGAATTCTAATTTCAGTAGTAGTACCTGTAATTATCCTATTAGCAGGAATTGTTGTTTGGGTTAGAAGGAGAAAGAGATAATGAGAAAACAAAAAATTCAATTTATAGTTTTGGCAGTGATACTTATTGTTTGCATAGGTGGATATTTTGGAATCACATCTTATTACAAAAATAAAGAGTCAAATGAAAAAGAAGCTTCAACTATAAAAGTTTTAGAAATAGAAAATTATAAGGACCTTACTAAAGTTTCTTATAATTATGAAGATGCCACAATTAATCTTGTGAAAAAAGATAACAAGTGGAAAGATGAAAGTGACACATCAAAAAATCTTGATTCAAATAATATAAATAGTGAAATGCTTTCAACACTGGTTGAAATAGATGCATCAACCAAGGTTGACAGCCCTGAAGATATTTCACAGTACGGATTCACAAAGGATTCTGATGGGAATATAACAGGTGAAACAAATTCAATATCTGTTACGGATAACGATGGAAAAGTAAATAAAATATATATTGGTAGTACTAATCCATATGATTCCACAAAATACTATATGATGGTAAATGATGACACTAACGTATATGTGGTAGATAGTACAGTAAATGATGTCTTTTCAAAAGATGTTGAAGAATTGGAAGAAAGTAGGTGATGAGCCTGCTTTTCGGGGATTTTATAAGTGTTGTGAAAAGTGTGGAAAATTAAGATGTGAAAAATAAAAAAAGCTTTGGAATAACTTCCAAAGCTTTCAATATGCGGAAGATGGGACTTGAACCCACACGATCGCATTGATCACAAGATCCTTAGTCTTGCTCGTCTGCCAGTTCCGACACTTCCGCGTACGTTTCACACGCAAGTAAGATAATACCATCAACTTAGCTATGTGTCAACAACTTTTTTAAAAAAATTAAATTTTTTTAAAAGTTGTTTTTTAGTAGAATTATGTAAGTGAGATTTGACAACCAAACACATATTTTCTACTTAAATGCAGTTGATGGGACTTGAACCCACACTCCCTTGCGAGAACATGAACCTGAATCATGCGCGTATGCCAATTCCGCCACAACTGCATGTAACTTAGTAATTTGCGTTACCTAAAAGTTTTACTACATTTTGAATAAAATAGCAAGCAATATTTTTCAGGTGACAAAAGTTCTGTAATCAAAGATGTAATAAAAGCTGTAATTAAAGCTGCAATTGAAGTTTTTGGTGACAGTCATTGCATTAATTTCTTAAAAAAAGTAAACTAGTTAAATGAAATAGTAAAAATACGGAGCGGAATAAATGAAAAAAGAACGGGATTTAACTAGTGGCAATATTACATCAGGACTTTGGGCATTTGCGGTACCGTTAATGCTTGGAAATGTAATTCAACAATTCTATAACTTAGCAGATACTTGGATTGTTGGCAGATATATTGGAAATATTGGATTGGCAGCTGTGGGTTCATCGTATACATTAATGACATTTTTAACATATATAATTATTGGACTTTGCCTTGGAAACAGTACATTTATTTCTATGGAATATGGAAAAAAGAATATTGAAAAGATTAGAAATGGCATTTACATTTCTTTTGTCATGATTCTTGCAGTTACAGTGGGAATTATAATAATTTTCTATGGCTTCTTAGACGAAATTATAAAGATGTTACAGGTTCCAAAAGATACGGTGGCAGATATGAAAGTATATCTTGTTTATGTTTTTATAGGATTTTTTGCCACATTTATATATAATTATATTTCAAATGTATTAAGAGCAATAGGAAATTCAGTGATTCCATTGATATTTCTTGGAGTGTCAGTGGTGTTAAACGTTTTTCTTGATATTTTGTTTGTGGCAGTTTTAAAAATGGGAATTATGGGAGCGGCTGTTGCAACGGTAATTTCTCAATATATTTCGGCTTTGGGAACATTCGGATATTATTTCTTTCAGTATCCGCAGTTGAAGGTAAGAAAGAGTGATATAAAATGGAATAAAAGCAATTTCAAAAGCATACTTTCTTTATCAGGGTTTACCTGTATTCAGCAATCAGTAATGAATTTTGGAATTTTAATGGTTCAGGGCCTTGTAAATAGTTTTGGCACAACAGTTATGGCAGCCTTTGCTGTTGCCGTAAAAATAGATACATTGGCTTATATGCCGGTTCAGGACTTTGGTAATGCTTTTTCTGTGTTTGTGGCACAAAATTATGGAGCAAATAAGGTTCAGCGAATAAATAAAGGCATAAAAAGAGCAATTGTAAGTATAGTTATTTTCTGTGCAATTGTAAGTACTATAGTATTTATTTTTTCAAAGAATTTTATGAAAATTTTTGTAAGTAGTACACAGGTTATAGATATAGGAGTGGGCTATCTTAGAATTGAAGGAGCTTTTTATATAGGTATAGGAATCCTGTTTATGCTTTATGGCTTTTATAGGGCAGTTGATAAGCCTATAATGTCAGTGGTTCTTACTGTTATATCATTAGGAACAAGAGTTATTCTTGCTTATGTTTTATCAGCAATTGATTTTATTGGTGTGACAGGAATATGGGCAGCCATTCCCATTGGATGGTTTTTGGCAGATTTAGTAGGATTAATATATATGAAAAAAACGAAAAATGTGCTAAAATCAATATAAATGCTATGAACATATTTTCGACTACATATTTGTAACCACATATATTAGTGGAGGTGAAGCCTTATGAATATTAGAGAACAAAGTGAGAAATTAGAAAGAAAATACCTAAGCCCTTATGCATCATTAAGTTGTGAAAGTCAGGGTAGAGACAGGGAAGAAGAACAATGTGACATTAGGACAGTTTATCAGAGAGACAGGGATCGAATTATACATTGTAAAGCGTTTAGAAGAATGAAGCATAAGACACAGGTTTTTCTTGCACCTATGGGTGACCATTATAGAACAAGACTTACACATACACTGGAAGTTGCACAGATTGCAAGAACAATTGCCAAGGCATTGCGGCTTAATGAGGATTTGACAGAAGCCATAGCTTTGGGACATGACTTGGGGCATACACCATTTGGCCACGCAGGAGAGTCGGCACTTAATGATGTTTGCAGTCAGGGCTTTGAACATTTTAAACAGAGCATAAGAGTAGTTGAAATATTGGAGAATAACGGTAAGGGGCTTAACCTTACAAAAGAAGTAAGAGATGGCATAGTTAACCACAGAACAAGCGGTAATCCATCAACTTTGGAAGGAAAGGTCGTAAGGCTATCAGATAAGATAGCCTATATTAATCATGATATTGATGATGCCATAAGAGGAAAGATAATCACAGAGAAAGATATTCCAAAAGAATATGCAGATATATTGGGAGATACTACAAAGGTTAGATTGGATACTTTAATACATGATGTTGTATCTCATAGCATTGATAAGAATGATATTTTAATGTCACCGGAAGTTGAGAATGCTATGATGGGTCTTAGAAAATATATGTTTAAGAACGTATATACTAATCCGTTGGCTAAAAGTGAAGAAACAAAAGCCAAGGCAATGCTTAAAATGCTGTTTGAGTATTATATGAGAAATATAGAGTTAATGCCTGAAGAGTTTATATATCTGATTGAAGAAAAAGGTCAGGATGAGGAAAGAGTTGTTTGCGATTATATTGCAGGGATGAGCGACCAGTATTCAGTGGCAAAGTTCCAGCAGATATATGAACCGGGTTTTTGGAAAATGTGGTAATAAGAAACTAAAATAGAGAGGCACAAATGTTTTATTCAGAAGATATTATAGAACAGGTTAGATCAGAAAATAATATAGTAGATGTAATTGGTGATTATGTTAAGTTACAGAAGAAGGGAAGTTCATATTTTGGACTTTGTCCTTTCCACAACGAAAAATCACCTTCATTTTCCGTGTCACTACACAAGCAGATGTATTACTGTTTTGGATGTGGAGAAGGGGGAAATGTTATATCTTTTCTTATGAAATATGAGAATTATACTTTTGTTGAGGCTTTAGAGGTACTTGCAAACCGTGCAGGAATTGAACTTCCAAAGATGGAATATTCAAAAGAAGCAAGACAGGAGAAGGACCTTAAATCTAAGATAATAGAGATAAATACAGAAGCAGCCAAGTATTATCATTATTTGTTACGCTCAGACAGAGGAAAAACAGCATATCATTATTTAAAAGGCAGAGAGTTATCAGATGAAACAATTGTGAAATTCGGACTTGGCTATTCAGACAAATATAGCAACAACTTGTATCAGTATTTAAGAAGTAAGGGGTATAACGATACAGAGCTAAAGGAAACAGGACTTTTTACTTTTGATGAAGCAAGAGGCGTAAATGACAAGTTTTGGAATCGTGTAATGTTCCCAATTATGGATGCAAATAACAGAGTTATAGCTTTCGGTGGAAGAGTAATGGGAGATGGCAAGCCTAAATACTTAAATTCTCCTGAAACGAAGGTTTTTGATAAAAGCAGAAATCTTTACGGACTAAACGTGGCAAGAAGTGCAAGGAAGGATTATATGCTTATATGTGAGGGCTATATGGATGTTATAAGTCTTCATCAGGCAGGCTTTAATAATGCGGTAGCTGCCCTTGGAACAGCTTTTACTTCACGTCACGCATCACTTATAAAAAGATACGCAAAGGAAGCAGTATTAACTTTTGACAGTGATGAAGCAGGAATTAAAGCTGCATTACGTGCCATTCCATATCTTAGGGAATCTGGTCTTGCAATTAAGGTTCTTAACATGAAACCTTACAAAGATCCTGATGAATTTATTAAGAATATGGGAAGAGAAGCTTACGAGGAAAGAATAAAGACAGCAACGAACTTCTTTATTTTCCAGGTTGACAATGAGCGAAAGAATTATGATTTGAATGATCCTCAGGAGAAAACAGCTTTTCAGAACAAAGTTGCAGAAATGTTGCTTGTTTTTAAAGATGAACTGGAAAGAGAGAATTATATAGATTCTGTTTGCCGGACGTTTAATATTTCTAAAGACGGTCTTTCAAGGCTTGTAAAAAAGAAAGCCCTGAATTATGTAGGCAAGGAAGAAACAGTTCAGGAAAGTCAGCAGGTTGAAAATAAGAAGAGTACTAAAGAAGATGCGGCAATAAAGACGCAAAGAATATTGTTGGCATACCTTATTGACAGAGATAACTGGTTTAAGAAAGTTGCTCAGGTTATTTCACCGGAGGATTTTATTGATCCGTTTTATCACGATGTAGCAGTAAGATTTTGGGAACAAATGGAATCAGGAAAAGGAAATCCTGCACAGATTATGGACAGTTATTCTGATGAGGAGGAACACAAGAAAGTGGCTGAACTTTTTGTTTCTCCAATAAGGGCTAATTTAAGCCTTGCAGAGCAGGAAAGAGCCATAAATGATGCAGTTATTAAGATAAAAAAATCAAGTCTGGACTATAGAGCTTCAAAGGCTACGGATATTCAGGACTTACAGAATATAATAAAAGAACAGAAGCAGTTACAAAAGATTCATGTAACATTGGATTAAAAATAGACTAAAAGTAGGTAATATATATGTTATCAAAAAGACTGGAACAGGTAGCCTCAATGGTTACAAAAGGAGATATTATAGCAGATATAGGCACAGATCATGGATATGTGCCTATTTATCTTGTGGAAAAAGGAATATGTCCCAAAGCTTATGCAATGGATATTAATCAAGGCCCCATAGAAAGTGCAATTAAGAATATAGAAAACTATGGCTTAAGTGAAAAAATTCAGGCGATTAAATCAAATGGATTAGAAAAACTTGAACCTGAAAAAGCAGATACTATAATAATTGCCGGAATGGGCGGAGAGCTTATTGTTAACATTCTTGAAAATGGTTTGGCAAAGTTAGAAAACTGTAGTAGACCAGTTAAAGAACTTGTTTTATCACCTCATAAAAGGGGAGATTTGGTGCGCAAGTATTTAGAAGAACATAAGTGGCACATAACGGACGAAAAAATGCTTATTGACATGAATAAGTTTTACACGATAATAAAGGCCGAAAAAGGACAGGAATCTTATCCTTATTCAGAAACGGAATTATTATATGGTAGAATATTACTTGATAGACAAGATGCAACTTTAAAAAAATATCTAGATAAAGAGAATGCTAAATTTCAAAAAATCAAACAGAAAATGATTGAGAATCAAAGCAAAGATCTTTTAGAAGTTGAAAAGATTTTAGAATATAACAGAGTTGGGAGGGAATCATATGATTAAAGTAACTATAGGACAGGACACATACCAATATGAGGATGGAACAACACTTTATGAAATAGCAAGAGAGCACCAAAGTGAATATAAGCATCAGATTATTCTTGCAAAATGCAATGGAACTTTATCTGAATTATCTAAAGTATTAGTTGAAAACTGTAATATTGCATTTGTTACAACGGCAAGTTTTGTTGGAAATGAGTGCTATAGAAGAAGCGCAACATTCCTTATGCTTAAGGCATTTTATGCAGTGGCAGGCAGAAATAACATAGAAAAAATTTCTGTTCACTGCTCAGTTAGCAAAGGCTATTATTGTCAGGTTTTTGGAAATGTTGAAGTAGATGATAAACTTTTAAAAAATGTTAGGAACGAAATGATTAAGTTATGCAAAAGAGATATACTTATTCAGAAAGAATCAATACCTACAGCTAAAGCGATTAAGAAGTTTGAAAGATATGGAATGAAGGATAAAGTTCATTTGCTTAAATATCGAAGATCTTCAGCAGTTAATATTTACAGAATAGAAGGTTTTGAAGATTATTTCTATGGATATATGGCGTATTCAACAGGTATTCTTAAATATTTTGACCTGATTAAATATGATGAGGGCTTTGTGTTGCAGCTTCCAACAAAAGAAGAACCGGAGATTGTACCTGAGTTTGTGCCAAGAAACAAGGTTTACAACGTTATAAAGAAATCAACAGATTGGGCTGAAATGATTGGTGTGCCTACAATGGGATACTTAAATGACAAAATAACAGACGGAACAATGAATAACATAATGATGGTTCAGGAGGCCTTAGAGGAGAAGAGAATAGGTGATGTGGCAGCAGATATTGCTTCAAGAGAAAATGTTAAGGTTGTAATGATTGCAGGACCTTCTTCATCAGGAAAAACATCTTTTTCTCATAGATTATCTATTCAGCTAATGGCTCAGGGTTTGAAACCTCATCCTATTTCAGTAGATAATTACTGTGTGAATAGGGAAGATACACCAAGAGATGCAGATGGAAAACTTGATTATGAAGTAATTGAAGCATTAGATGTAAAATTCTTCAATGAGCAGATGACAGATCTTCTTGCAGGAAAAGAGGTAGAACTTCCTATATTTGATTTTGTGTCAGGAAAGAGAAAGTTTAACGGAGATTATCTAAAACTGGGAGAAGATGATGTTCTTGTTATTGAAGGAATACATTGTCTTAATGACAAGATGTCTTATAGTTTACCGGATGATAAAAAATATAAAATTTATGTTAGTGCATTAACTCCAATTAATGTTGATGAACATAATAGAGTTTCAACATCTGATCTTAGATTACTTAGAAGAATAGTAAGGGACGTTAGAACAAGAGGTTCTTCTGCAGAAAGAACAATAGAGATGTGGCAACGGGTAAGAAGAGGTGAGGAAAAAAATATTTTCCCTTACCAGGATACAGCCGATGTAGTGTTTGATACGGCAATGGTGTATGAACTTTCGGTACTTAAAACATATGCAGAACCTGCTTTGTTTAGCGTGCCGGAGGGAACACCGGAATACCTTGAGGCAAAAAGACTTCTTAAATGTCTTGACTATGTACTTGGAATGCCTAAGGACGGTATCCCTAAGAATTCTTTGGTCAGGGAATTTGTAGGTGGAAGTATTTTTCCGGTAGGATAAAACATTTTTATTATATAATTGACCATATATAGTTTTCTATATATAAAAACTTCTATATAAAAAGTTGCAAAAAAAGGTTTAATATGCTATTTTAGTTAATTGTGAGTAGAGCAGATGATCGCAGCTGCTATTGCCGAAAGGACGCAGGTGAGGAAAGTCCGGGCTTCATAGGGCAGGGTGCCGGCTAACGGCCGGTGGAGGTGACTCCCAGGAAAGTGCAACAGAAATAAAACCGCCAGCTTGCTGGTAAGGATGAAATGGTAGTGTAAGAGACTACCGCTTCGGTGGTAACATCGAGGGTCAGTGTAAACCCCACTTGAAGCAAGACCGAGCAGAAAGCATATGGTTGCCCGCCAGCTTTCGGGTAGGTTGCTTGAACATATTGGTAACGATATGTCTAGATAGATGATCATCCACGACATAACCCGGCTTACAGCTTTACTCATTCATAAAAATATACAATAGGTTTATACTACTAAAGTATAAAATTTTAAACGGTCAAGGAGGAAGTTATGACAGTTAATATTACTAAGGAAATGACAATGGGCGAATTACTTAGCATCGACAGAGGCGTTGCTGTTGTATTAATGAATGCAGGAATGCATTGCATCGGATGTCCTTCATCTATCGGAGAATCACTTGAAGAAGCATGTATGGTTCATGGAATCGAAGTAGACGAGTTATTAAAGAACATCAACGAGTATTTTGCAAACAAATAAATAATTAAGAGTTTAATTACAAACACTCTTACCGGATTGGTTTTGTAAGAAATGAATCTGGTATTATAAAAGTCTCCTAAAATGGTTATTCCTATATAGTCACTATGAATATATACTGAGAAAAACAAATTTTTAGGAGGCTTTTTATTATGGCAGAAAATCGCTATGAATTAAACAAAAACTTAGCACAGATGTTAAAAGGTGGCGTTATTATGGACGTTACAACACCTGAACAGGCAAGAATTGCAGAAGAGGCAGGAGCATGCGCAGTTATGGCACTTGAAAGAATTCCTGCAGATATACGTGCAGCAGGCGGAGTTTCAAGAATGAGTGATCCAAAGATGATTAAAGGTATTCAGGAAGCTGTTTCAATTCCTGTCATGGCTAAATGTAGAATTGGACATTTTGCAGAAGCACAGATTCTTGAAGCTATTGAAATAGATTACATAGATGAAAGTGAAGTGCTTTCACCGGCAGACGGCAAGTATCATATTGATAAAACTAAATTTCAGGTACCATTCGTGTGTGGGGCAAAGGACTTAGGTGAAGCATTAAGAAGAATTAGTGAAGGAGCTTCAATGATTCGAACAAAAGGTGAGCCGGGAACAGGAGATGTAATTCAGGCGGTAACTCATATGCGTAGCATGCAGAGTGAAATCAGAAGACTTACAAGCCTTTCAAAGGATGAACTGTATCAGGCAGCCAAAGACCTTCAGGTTGATTATGAATTGGTTAAATACGTTGCAGAAAATGGAAAACTTCCTGTAGTAAATTTTGCGGCAGGCGGTGTTGCAACTCCTGCAGATGCGGCACTAATGATGCAGCTTGGAGCTGAGGGAGTATTCGTAGGCTCAGGTATTTTTAAATCAGGAAATCCTAAAAAGAGAGCAGCAGCTATAGTTAAGGCAGTAACTAATTACAATGATGCAAAAATCCTTGCAGAGTTATCAGAAGACTTAGGTGAAGCTATGGTTGGAATAAATGAACAGGAAATAGAACTTCTTATGGCTGAGAGAGGTAAATAATATGCGAATTGGTATACTTGCATTGCAGGGAGCATTCATAGAACATGAAAAAATCCTTGAAAAATTAGGAGTTGAATCCTTTGAAATACGTCAAAAAAAGGATATTGAAGGTCAAATGGATGGAATAATTATTCCAGGAGGAGAAAGTACAGTAATAGGCAAATTATTAAGGGAGCTTGATATGCTTGAAAGCTTAAAGAGTATGATTAATAATGGAATGCCTGTTTTTGGAACATGTGCCGGAATGATAATATTGGCAGACAGAATAGAAAATGAAGAAAAGACACACATTGGAACAATGGATATAACGGTTAGGAGAAATGCATACGGCAGACAGCTTGGAAGTTTCTATGCAGAAGAAGATTTTGATAATGTAGGAAAAGTTCCAATGACATTCATTAGAGCACCATACATAACAAAGTGCGGGCCAAAAGCCAGAGCAATAGCAACATGCAAAGGAAACATAGTTGCAGCAGTTCAGGACAACCAAATGGTTACATCATTTCATCCTGAATTAAATGACAGCTTACTGGTACATAAATATTTTGTTGAAGAAATATGTAAGTAAGAAGAGCATAAGTAAGAAGATTTCTCTTCTCATTTTCCACACAAAGTCGTTTGGGGCGTTGCCCACGCCCCGGGGAGCCAACATAATTTAGATATTTACGGATAATATGATACTTGTTATTGCCAAAACCGTAATGACTAACGAAAGGACAAGCTTAAATCACATAATCACTACATTTCAATCACAAGATTATATAGTATTGTCTCAAGCTTATCAGCTACATTGGCGGCAACTTCAACAACTTCTTTATCATCTAAAGGTTGGCCTGTTATTCCGGCAGCCATGTTTGTAATACAACTTATTCCACAAACTTTCATCCCACAGTGTACAGCTACCATAGCCTCACAAGCTGTGCTCATTCCAACGGCATTCGCTCCAAGAATTTTATAGGCTCTAATCTCAGAAGGCGTTTCATAGTTTGGACCTGTTGTCTGTAAGTAAACGCCTTTCTTTAAATTAAGATTAAATTTTTTGCCGATTGATTCAAGCTTATTAATTAAATCGGATGCATAAACATGTGTCATGTCAGGAAATCTTGTGCCTAATTCTTCGATGTTTGGTCCCACTAAAGGTGATGGAACAAAGGAAGTAATTTGGTCTGTGATTACCATTAAGTCACCAGGTTTAAAATCGCTGTCAATGCCGCCGGCAGCATTAGTAAGAATAAGGTTCTTTGCACCAAGCATTTTCATAATTCTAATCGGAGTTACAACCTGCTCCATTGAATAACCTTCATAGTAGTGAATTCTTCCATCCATTAGAACTATAGGTTTATTTTCAATATATCCGAAAATAAAACGTCCCGCATGCATTTTGTTAGTACTAATAGGGAAGTCTTCGATATCAGAATAATTTATGATACAAACTTTTTTGACTTTGTCTGAAAAATTTCCAAGACCTGAACCAAGAACTATGGCAGTTTCAGGAATGAAATCTGTTTTTGATCGTATTTGTCTTAAATAAAAATTAAGCTTATTATAAGCAGAAGTTTCTACATTTGTTTTTTGAATATTTTCCATGGAATACCTCCTTTAAAAAAGAAAAATCAGTATAAGTATATCATATTTTCAGATATGAAAAAATAAAAAACAAGTATAAAAAACCATTTTATGAAAAAGTAGTTTTTAGAAGAAAAAATATTCGAAAAAAGTGAATTTTATATGTTATTTTCTATTGAATATTTGATTATAATAATGTATCATTTCTAATAGCAAAAATCAGTGGCGGAGTTCTGCTGTTAAAAAAGTAGTAACAGAACTTGCACCAAACAGATTTGCTCAAGACTCTATTATAAGCCTTGAAATTTTACATAAGCAGAATGGAGGATGAAATGAGACATTTAATTAGTCCGTTGGATTTTACGGTAGAAGAACTTGATCAGTTGCTTGAAACTGCAAGTGATATCGAAAAGAATCCTACAAAATATCAGGATGCCTGTAAGGGCAAGAAGATAGCAACATTATTTTATGAGCCAAGTACAAGAACACGACTTAGTTTTGAAGCGGCAATGATTAACTTAGGAGGCCAGGTTTTAGGTTTTTCGGAGGCATCATCAAGCTCAGCTTCTAAAGGGGAAAGTGTTGCTGATACTATTAGAATTATATCATGTTATGCAGATATATGTGCTATGCGTCACCCAAAGGAAGGTGCAGCACTTGTAGCAGCTAACAATTCTTCAATTCCGGTTATTAATGCCGGAGATGGTGGTCACCAACATCCAACTCAGACATTAACTGATTTGATGACAATTAAATCTTTGAAAGGAAGATTGGATAACATTACAATTGGTTTATGTGGAGATTTGAAATTCGGAAGAACAGTACATTCACTTATAAATGCTCTTTTAAGATATGACAATGTTAAATTTGTTCTTATTTCACCTAATGAATTAAAAGTTCCGGAATATATCATTGAAAATATACAGAAGGCTGGAGCTGAATATAAAGAAGTAACTAAGTTAGAGGATGTAATCGGTGAACTTGATATTTTATATATGACAAGAGTTCAGAGAGAACGTTTCTTTAACGAAGAAGATTACATTAGATTAAAAGACAGTTTTATTTTAGACAAGAAGAAGATGTCAATGGCAAAAGATGATATGCTTGTGCTTCATCCATTGCCTAGAGTAAATGAGATTTCAGTAGAAGTGGACAAGGATCCAAGAGCAGTATACTTTAAACAGGTACAATATGGCGTTTACGTTAGAATGGCATTAATATTAAAATTGTTGGAGGTAGAGGTATGATTAATGTAGATGAAATTTTTAATGGTTTTGTATTAGATCATATTCAGGCAGGACGTTCAATGGCTATCTACCATTACCTTAACCTTGATGAACTTGATTGTCAGGTGGCCATCATAAAGAATGCCAGAAGTGGTAAGATGGGTAGAAAAGATATTATTAAGGTAGAAGGTCCTCTTGATATTGTGGATTTTGATATATTAGGCTTTATCGATCACAATATTACAGTTGATATTATTAAAGATGGAAAATTAATTGAGAAGAGAGAACTTAAGCTTCCTAAGAAGATTGTAAACGTACTTCACTGCAAGAACCCACGTTGTATAACTTCAATTGAACAGGAACTGGAACATGTTTTCGTATTAACAGATAAAGAAAACGGAATATACAGTTGCCAGTACTGCGAGGAAAAACAGGGCAAGTTGTGGGAAAAATTATAGAATATTTAGAATGAGAATAAAGCCACTGTGCAGGAGCATGGTGGCTATTTCAAAATATACACTTTGAAATAGAGCTTACAAGTGAAATTTTACTCTTAACATTTTGCAAAATTCTAATATATACTTTACTATGTATTCTTGACTTTAACATTATGTTTTTGTACAATTATGCAAATAGGCTTTTGCCTGAAAAATATTATCAATAAGGAGATTTATATGGGACCCAGTGACATAGCATTGCTATGTGTATTAGTAGTGTTACTTTTATTTTCGGCATTTTTTTCATCTGCCGAGACAGCTTTGACAACAGTTAACAAGATTAGACTTAGAACTCTTGTTGAGGAAGAAAATAAGAAAGCTATTGTTTTAAACAATGTGCTAAACAATTCAAGAAAGATGCTTAGCACGGTACTTATTGGAAATAACATTGTAAATATTGCCGCTTCATCAATTGCGACTATTTTTACACAAAGTATTTTCAGTGACATATTTATTAGTGTTGGTGTTGGAATTCTGACCTTGCTGATTATTATCTTTGGAGAGATTGTTCCAAAGACTATTGCTTCAATGCATGCAGAGGCGATGGCATTAAAATATGCCAAACCAATTAGTATTTTGATGTTTGTGCTTACACCGGTTATTTTTATTTTGAATATGTTTTCAAACATAATACTTAAGCTTTTTAGGGTAAAAGTAAACTTAAACTCAAAATCAATTACAGAAGATGAATTAAGAACTATTGTTGGTGTTAGTCAGGAAGAGGGCATTATAGAAGACGATGAATACGATATGATTACTAATGTGTTCGATTTTGGAGATGCCTGCGCAAAGGATATAATGATACCTAAGGTTGACATAACCATGGTGCCAATTGATACAACTTTTGAACAGTTATTAGATGTAATCAAAACAGACAAATATACAAGAATTCCTGTTTATAAGGAAGACACGGACAATATTGTTGGAATTATAAATATAAAAGATATGATTATTAATCAGGTGGATGCATCTAATTTTGATATTAATAAGCTGATGCGTGAACCATATTATACTCACGAGAAAGAAGAATTAAATGATCTTCTTATTGAAATGAGAAATAATGAACCGGGAATGTGTATTGTTCTTGATGAGTATGGTCAGGCAGAAGGACTTATAACATTGGAGGATATTGTTGAAGAAATAATCGGTGATATCCATGATGAGTTCGACCAGGCGGAAGAATTGGCAGTTAGAAAAATCGGAGACAATGAATATATTGTTGAAGGTTCAATTAACTTAGATGATTTCAATGATGAATTGGGAACAGACATAGACTCAGAAGATTATGAATCACTTGGAGGATTGATAATTGAACATCTTGATAGATTGCCTAACAAGGGAGATAGTGTTAAGATATCAAATTGCAAACTTACAGTAATTAAGATGGATGAAAAGAGAATTGACCTTGTAAAAGTTCAGATTGATCCGGAAGTGGAAAAAACGGAAGATGAAGAAAAATCTGAAGATGAGGACAAAGAACAAAAATAGAAAAATTAAAAAAGTTCTGACAGGAAACTGCATTGGTTATTGCTGATGCAGTTCCTTTTTATTTTGATAGAAAAACTTTTTATATACATAAAAATGTTGAATGAGAATTAAAAAACAATCGTAATTAATTTTGAAATTACTGAATAATATAGAATGAAAGTGTATTTTGCAGGTTTTTATGAAGAAAATAGCAGGCTTGATTTTAAAAGAATTATTGGTTCAAATTATTTTAAGCACAGTGCTTGTGGTGATTCTTGCATTTATTGTTTTTGAACTTTCTTTAGGAGATGGAATAATCAGGATTATGATTTTAGCAATTTATGGGATTTGTTCATTGGTAGGAGGTTTAATTCTTGGAAAAAATATACAAAAGAGAAAGTTTTTGTGGGGGCTTGTTGCGGGAGCAATTTATATAGGGTTAATTGTGGGTATTTCCTTTATAATAAGGGACGAAACAGGAGGTGGAGCAATTGGACTTGGCACAGGAGTAGCAGTAGCTTTAGGCTTTGGAACTTTTGGTGGAATGCTTGGGTAAATTCAATGAGGGAAACAGACCACAGAATATAGTAAAAAAACGTTTGAATTTGTACCATATTGTGTTATAATAGCGTAAGAATTGTGCAGATAGGCATAAAAGTATATTAATTTTGGAGGATAACTATGAAACATATTAAAACATTAACAGGAAAGACTTTAAAGGAAACTATGAAAAAAGGTGGTTGTGGTGAATGCCAGACATCATGTCAGTCAGCATGTAAGACATCATGTACAGTAGGAAACCAGACTTGCGAAAATAAATAATTAAAAATTAAATAATTTTAACCGGAAAGAGCGCCATTGGCGCACTTTCTGCGTTATGGTAGGAGGATATTACAGTGATTCATCAGTATAAGAGTAATGGATACAATATTGTAATGGATGTTGAAAGTGGAGCGGTTCACGTAGTAGATGATGTTACATATGATGTTATTGCATTATTTGAAGATACAGAAATCTCAAAGATTGTTGAGCAGTTGTCAGACAAGTATGACAAGGCAGACATTGAAGAAGCAATTAGTGAGGTTAATCAATTAAAGGAAGATGGACAGCTGTTTACTCAAGATATTTATCAGCCTTTTATTGAAGAATTCAAAGATAAGAGACAGACAGTTGTAAAAGCGTTATGCTTACATATTGCCCACGACTGTAACCTTGCCTGCAAATATTGTTTTGCAGAAGAAGGTGAATATCATGGCAGAAGAGCCATGATGAGCTTTGAAGTCGGAAAGAAGGCTTTAGATTTCCTTGTGGCAAATTCAGGAAGCAGAGTAAATCTTGAGGTTGACTTCTTTGGTGGCGAACCATTAATGAACTGGGACGTTGTAAAGCAGTTAGTAGAATATGGCCGTTCACTTGAAGAACCTAACCATAAGAAATTTAGATTTACTTTGACAACTAATGGAGTGCTTTTAAATGACGAAATAATGGAATACCTTAATAAGGAAATGTCTAATGTTGTTTTGAGTCTTGATGGTCGTAAAGAAGTTAATGACAGAATGAGACCGTTTAGAACAGGAAAGGGAAGCTATGATTTAATAGTTCCTAAATTCCAAAAACTTGCAGAAAGCAGAAATCAGAGCAATTATTATGTCAGAGGTACATTTACAAGAGACAATTTAGATTTCTCAGAAGATGTAAAGCACTTTGCGGATTTGGGATTTAAGCAGATGTCAATCGAGCCGGTTGTAGGACCGGAAGAAGATCCTTATTCAATTAGAGAAGAGGATTTGCCAAAGATAATGGAAGAATATGACAAGTTAGCTTTGGAATATATTAAACGCGAGAAAGAAGGAAGAGGCTTTAATTTCTTCCACTTTATGATTGATTTAAATCAGGGACCTTGTGTTTACAAGAGATTATCAGGATGTGGTTCAGGTACAGAGTATTTGGCAGTAACACCTTGGGGTGATTTTTATCCATGTCACCAGTTCGTTGGAAATGAAGAGTTTTTAATGGGCAATGTTGATGAGGGCATAAAGAGAACTGACCTTGTAAAAACATTTGGAAACTGTAACGTATACTCAAAAGAGAAATGCAAAAACTGCTTTGCAAGATTTTATTGCAGTGGCGGTTGTGCAGCCAACTCATTTAATTTTCATGGAACAATCAATGATGCATATGAGATTGGATGTGAAATGGAAAGAAAGAGAGTAGAATGTTCAATTATGATTAAGGCAGCGTTAGCTGATAATGAGAAAGAGGTTTATTAAAAAAATGAAAATGAAAATGAACAAAACAAAGAGTATTATATGTTTTATAATCTCTATTGCAGTAGTCTTATTTTTAGGCTACGTTGTTATGTTCGGTGTAGGCGGACGTCATACAGGTAGTGCACAGAACGTAACACAGGGCTTGGACTTAATGGGTGGTACAAGCGTAAGCTACCAGGTTGATGAAAGTAAGACTAAGAGCTTTACAGCAACTGACTTGGAAGACACAAGATTGAAACTTGAAAACAGAGTTCATACTTTCAGTAGTGAAGCAACAGCTTACAAAGAAGGTGACGATAGAATCACTGTTGATATTCCGGGTGAATATGATGCAGATGCAGTAGTAGAAGAACTTGGTAAGCCGGGTGCTTTATACTTCTGTACAGCAACAACAGACAAACCAACAGATGAACAGATTGATAATCACGAATATGTTAAGGTTGGAGACAACTATTACAAAGTTTGGTTATCAGGTAATGAAGTGGCAGACGCTAAGGGTGTTGCTTCAAAAAACAAGGATACAGGAAAGACAGAATATGTTGTAAATCTTGAATTTAATTCGAAAGGAACAACAGCTTTCGGTGAAATGACAACTCAGTATGTTGGACAGTTATCATACATTATCTATAATGATGAAATTTTAAGTGCACCAAAAATTCAGTCAGCTATTTCAGGTGGACAGGCTGAAATTAACGGACAGAAGAGTCTTAAGGAAGCTGAAGAATTAGCTTCAAACATTAGAATTGGTGCTTTAAAGGTAGAATTAAAGGAAATCAGTCATAAGGTTCAGAGTGCTCAGCTTGGTAGTGATGCATTATCAAAGAGTATTAAAGCCGGAATCATTGGTTTCATTATCATTATTTTGTTCCTGTTAATAGTTTATAGAATCCCGGGACTTGCTGCAGGACTTGCATTACTTACATATGTAGAATTAATGTTACTTGCATTAAATGGATTTGATTTAACACTTACATTACCAGGTATTGCAGGTATTATCCTTAACATTGGTATGGCAGTTGATGCTAACGTTATTATTTACGCACGTATCAGAGAGGAAATTGCTGCCGGCAGAAGAACAGAAACAGCTATTAAGACAGGCTTCAAGAAAGCAGCCTCAGCTATTATCGATGGTAACATTACAACATTAATCGCAGCTTTGGTTCTTCTTTGGAAGGGTTCAGGTACAGTACAGGGATTTGCAACAACATTAGGAATTGGTATTTTAATTCAGTTATTCACATCACTTGTTATTTCAAGAATATTTGTATGGATTCTTTACTATATGGGATTCCAGGCACCTAAGTTCTACGGAAAAGAAAAGACAAGAAAGAATATCAATTTTGTTGAAAAGAGAAAAGTATTCTTTGGAATCGCTATTGTTTGTATCGCAATTGGTATTGGTGGATTAATCTTTAACTCAGCTAACAACGGTGGTGCATTTAACTATAGTATTGAATTTAAGGGTGGTACATCTACAGAAATTCAGTTTAGTGAAAACTATACAATGGATGAATTTAACAGCAATGTTAAACCTGCAATTGAAAAATTATTAAATTCAACTGATATTCAGGCACAGAAAGATACTAACAAAGACGGACTTTTCACAATTAAGACTAGAAACTTCAAAGACAATGAATTTGAAGAAATGAAAGATATGCTTGTAAAAGATTACAAGGCAGTAGATGACAAACAGAACTTTACTAATACTAAAATTTCAGATACAGTAAGTAAGGAAATGAGAAGTGATGCAGTAGTCGCAACAGTTCTTGCCACAATCTGTATGTTATTCTACATTTGGATTAGATTTAAGAACATCCATTTCGCTCTTGCAGCCGTTATGGCATTAATCCACGACGTACTTATAGTTATCGGATTCTATGCATTATCAAGAGTTACAGTTGGTACAACATTTATTGCATGTATGCTTACAATCGTAGGTTACTCAATTAATGCTACAATCGTAATCTTTGACAGAATTAGAGAAAACAAGGCAGTTATGAAGCGTGATGACAAGATGATTGAAATAGTTGACAGAAGTATTACACAGACACTTACAAGAAGTATCTATACAACTTTAACAACATTCGTAATGGTATTTATGATTTTCATCATGGGTGTTTCATCAATTAGAGAATTTACATTACCACTTATGACAGGTATGATTGCCGGTGCATTCTCATCTGTATTCATTACAGGTTCATTATGGTATGTTTTAAAAGGAAAGAAATCTGATAAATAATAATTGTTAGATTTTAGGAAGCGGTATTGCCATTGGTGATACCGTTTCTTAATCTTATGGAGAAACTATGAAAGAAAGATGGTATCTGCAAACTAAAAAAGCAGATTTCAATGAAATAAGCAGAAAATTTAACATTAGTCCCATTCTGGCAAGATTACTTAGAAACAGGAATGTTATAGGTGATGAAAATATTAAAAAATATCTTTCTCCCGACATTGAAAGACTAAGTTCACCATGGATGTTTAAAGATATGGATAAAGCAGTTGATATTTTAAAAATCAAAATTGCTGCCGGAAACAGAATAAGAGTTATTTGTGATTATGATGTGGATGGTGTCTGCTCAGGGTATATTTTGTATAGATCACTTAAAAAGCTTGGAGCAGTAGTTGATGTTGTTGTACCTCACAGAATAGAAGATGGCTATGGTATTAACGAGAATCTTATAAAAAAAGCTTTCGACCAGGGAATAGATACAATTTTGACCTGTGACAACGGAATTGCCGCATATAATCAGGTTGAATATGCTAAAAGCCTTGGAATGACAATAATTGTAACAGACCATCACGAAGTTCCATATACGGAAACAGAACAGGGGCGAGAATATATTATTCCAAAAGCTGATGCAGTAATTAATCACAAACAGAAAGATTGTGGATACCCTTTTAAGGAATTGTGTGGGGCAATGGTTGCCCTTCAACTAATTTCAGCACTGACAGAGTCCTATGGCATATCAAAAAGAGACGTTTACCGGTTACTTCCATATGCTGCTTTGGCAACTATATGTGACGTAGTTGAGCTTCAGGGCGAAAACAGAATGGTTGTTCAATATGGGCTTAAAATGATAAAGAACTGCAAAGATGTCGGCTTAAATGCATTAATAGATGCCTGCAAAATAGACAAGAACAACATTGACTCATACCATATAGGGTTTGTTTTGGGACCGTGCATAAATGCCAGTGGACGACTTGATACAGCTAAGAAAGCCATGGAACTTTTAAGTGAAACGAATAGGGAAAAAGCTGATATTCTTGCCACGTCATTAAAAGAATTAAATGACGAAAGAAAAGCTATGACTGAAGAAGGAACAAAAAAAGCAATTGAAATAGCAAAAGACTATGATGATAATGTTTTGGTAATATATTTAAAAGATTGTCACGAAAGTATAGCCGGAATTATTGCAGGAAGAGTTAGAGAAAGGTGTAATAAGCCGGTAATAGTTCTGACGGATGCCAAAGATTGCGTGAAAGGCTCAGGAAGATCTATTGAAGAATATGATATGTATGAGGAGCTTTGCAAGGTTAAAGATTTGTTTCTGAAATTCGGTGGTCACAAGATGGCGGCAGGTGTATCTCTTCCAAAGGAAAACATAGAACTTCTCAGAAAAAGATTAAACGAGAACAGTACTTTGACGGAAGATGATTTATGCCTTAAAGTCTGGATAGATATGCAGCTTCCAATTGAGTATATTTCAATGAATCTTGTTGAAGAATTAAAAACACTTGCACCTTTTGGAAAAGGAAACGAGAAGCCTATTTTTGCAGACAAAAACTTAAAAATTAAAAAACTTCAAATATTGGGAAAAGCCGGAAATGTGCTGAAAATGACAGTGGAAAACAGTTCAAATTACAGAATTACGGCTATAATGTTTGACAGAACTCAGGAATTTATGGGATTTATAAAAGATAAGTACGGTCAGGAAGAAATTAATAAGGCTTTACTTGGTCAAAATAATTCAATTACATTTATGGCAACCTTTTATCCTACAATAAATGAGTTTAGAGGAAATATAGATTTGCAAATAGTTATTGATAGATTTTGCTAATAAGGGTAAAATACTTTTGTATACCTAAAGTGTGTATAAAACATACTTTTTTTAAAACATATAATAATTAAAGAAGCCATATACATTAGGAGGAAAAAATGAGCACAGTAGAAAAGTACATTAGAAGCATTCCTGATTTTCCGGAACAGGGAATTATTTTCAGAGACATTACAACAGTAACACAGGATCCTGAAGGATTACAGTTAGCCATTAAAAGTATGGAAGATAAGATTAAGGACAAAGATTTTGATGTTATAGTTGGTCTTGAAGCAAGAGGATTTATGTTTGGTACACCTATTGCATTTGATATGAAAAAGGCATTTGTTCCAATTAGAAAGAAAGGAAAGCTTCCATGGAAAACAATTTCAGAATCATATGATTTGGAATATGGAAGCGCTGAAATAGAAATTCATACTGATGCCATTAAAGAAGGACAGAAAGTAGTTATAGTAGATGATTTAATAGCTACAGGTGGAACAGTTAAGGCAGCAATTAACTTAATTGAGCGTTTAGGAGGAGAAGTTGTTTCATGTTTATTCTTAACTGAATTGGCAGGACTTAACGGAAGAAAGGCTCTTGAAGGATATAATGTAGAGTCAGTTGTAGTTTACGAAGGCAAATAATTTTTTGATGGAGATACTCTATGGGCGAAAAAAATAACATTAACGTAAAAATTGAAAATCATGGTGTTATACCGAAAGAAGAAGAACATGCTACACCGGAGGAATTGTATAGCAGACTTATAGACAAGATTAAAAGATATCATCCTTCAGCAGGTGATTTGAGTGCAATTGACAAAGCTTACAATTTCGCAAAGAAATCTCACGGTGACCAGAAACGTAAATCAGGTGAGCCTTATATAATTCACCCTATTCACACTGCACTGATTCTTGCTGATCTTGAATTGGATAAAGAATCAATTATGGCAGGATTGCTTCACGATGTAATGGAAGATACAAAAGTTACAAGGGAGCAGATGATTAGCGAGTTTGGAGAGGAAGTAACAGACTTAGTTGATGGTGTTACAAAACTTACAAAATTAGACTATGATGCTGACAAAGTAGAAAAGCAGGCAGAAAATCTTAGAAAGATGTTTCTTGCCATGGCAAAGGATATTCGTGTAATTCTTATAAAACTTGCCGACAGACTTCATAATATGAGAACTTTGCAGTATATGACACCTGAGAAGCAGAAAGAAAAGTCAAAGGAAACAATGGAGATTTATGCTCCAATTGCAGACCGTCTTGGTATTTCTAAGATTAAGATAGAGTTAGACGATTTGGCCCTTAGATATTTAGAACCTGAGAAATATAAAGATTTGGTAGATGGTGTTCATTTAAGACTTGAACATAGAGAAGAATTTATGAGCCAGCTTATAGCTGAAGTTGCCGGATATATTGAGAAGGCAGGAATTAAAGCTACAATAGATGGACGTGTAAAACATTATTTCAGTATTTATAAGAAGATGGTTAACCAGCACAAAACATTAGACCAGATTTATGATGTTTTTGCCATTCGTATTATTGTTGACACAGTAATGGAATGTTATGGTGCATTGGGCGTTATCCACGAGAAATATACTCCTGTACCGGGAAGATTTAAGGATTATATTGCGATGCCTAAGCAGAATATGTACCAGTCACTTCATACAACATTAATCGGACCTAACGGTCAGCCCTTTGAAATCCAGATTCGTACAATGGAAATGCACAAAACAGCAGAATATGGTATCGCTGCACATTGGAAATACAAAGAAAACATAACAGGTGAAGGTGACAATGAGGAACAGAAGATTAGTTGGTTAAGACAGATTCTTGAATGGCAGAGAGACTTGTCTGATAATCACGAGTTTCTTAACCTTCTCAAAGATGACCTTAATATGTTCTCTGAGAATGTATATTGCTTCACACCTAATGGAGACCTTAAGAGTCTACCTAATGGTTCAACACCAATTGATTTTGCTTACAGTATTCATAGTGCAGTAGGCAACAAGATGGTTGGTGCCAGAGTAAACGGAAAGATGGTAAATATTGATTATAAGATTCAGAACGGTGATCAGGTAGAAGTTGTAACATCTAACAATTCTAACGGACCAAGTATGGACTGGCTTAAGATTGTTAAAAGTACACAGGCAAAGAACAAGATTAATCAATGGTTTAAGTTACAGAATAAAGAAGAAAATATTATTAAAGGTAAGGAACTTATAGATAAATATTGTAAGTCTAAAGGCATTGTATTGCAGGATATTTTAAAACCTGAATATATGGAAAAAGTAAGACTTAAATATAGCTATAAGGATTGGAACTCTTTAGTTGCATCCGTAGGTCACGGTGGACTTAAAGAAGGACAGATTGTAAATAAGCTTGTTGAGGAATACAACAAGACACATAGAAAAGAAATAACAGATCAGGATGTTCTTAATTCAACAATAGGCGAAAAGGCTGAAAATAAGACACATACATCAAAGAGTGGAATTATTGTCGAAGGTATGGATGATGTGGCAGTTAGATTTTCTAAATGCTGTAGCCCTGTTCCCGGTGACGAAATTATTGGTTTTGTTACAAGAGGACGTGGCGTGTCAATTCATAGAACAGACTGTATTAATATAATTAATCTTCCTGATTTTGAAAGAGGAAGACTTATTGAGGCAAGCTGGGCTGCTGATGAAGGAAAGCAGGACGGCAAGTATATGACAGAAATTGTTATATATGCTCACAACAGAGTAGGTATTTTAACAGACCTTTCTAAAATATTTACAGAGAAAAACATTGATGTTAACAGTATTAACAGTAGAACAAGTAAGTCTGAAATAGCCACAATATCTATGTCATTTGCAATTCAGGGAACTGAAGAACTTAATAGTCTTATTTCAAGAATAAGACAGATTGACAGCATTATTGATATTGAAAGAACAACAGGCTGACAATTTTAAATAAAAAGTCAAAACATTAACAGATATGTACAGAAATAAAATTGAAATGGAGAATATATGGGAAAGATTGAAATTAGAAATCTTTTAGTTAGCGAGTGCTACACTAATTGTTATTTATGTAAAAATAAAGAAACAGGTGAAGGGTTTATAGTTGATCCGGGTGAAAACGAACTTAAAATTTCCGTAAATATTTCAAAGATGGAAATGAAACCTGTAGCAATTATTTTAACACACGGTCATTATGACCACATTGGTGCCGTAAATGCTTTAAAGGAAAGATACGGAATTAAGGTTTATGTGTCTGAAGCTGAAAAAGAGTTAATTGGAGATAAAAAAATGAATCTTTCTTCATATTTTGATTCACCAATGACAATTGAAGCAGATGAGTTCTTAAAAGACGGACAGAAGATTACATTGGCAGGAATTAATATGACATTTATTGCAACACCGGGACATACACCAGGCAGTGGATGTTATTATTTGGAAGACAATGAAATCTTATTTAGCGGTGATACATTATTCCACGGAAGTAGAGGAAGAACAGATTTTCCGGGTGGAAGCGAATCTGAAATAATGAAATCAATTAGAGAAAAATTATTAAAGAAACTTCCTGATGAAACAGCAGTTTTACCGGGACATAATGACAGCACAACAATAGGAACAGAGAAGGTATATTATTAATGATTGATATTCAGATAGTACCGGAAGAATTTCAATATGATGTACAATCCATGGTTCAGGCTTTTTATATGGGACATCCATTTAAGATTAACAGTCAGGTTCAGGATTACTATAGAATTTTAAAAGTTGTTTATGAAGAAAATAGAATAAATATAATATTGTCAGACAATGAAAAAAAGCTTTTTGAAGAACATTATGAAATAGACTGCAGTGGTATTGTTAACCACTGCGATTTATCTAAAACTCATAGAACAGAGTTAAAGAATGTTTTAAAAAAGCTTTTGTACAGTGTTATGTCAAAGGATACAGGCAAGGAATTGCCTTGGGGCAATCTGACGGGAATACGACCTGCCAAAATTCCAGGAATGTTGTTTGAACAGGGAATGAGAGAAGAGCAGGTCCGAAAGACAATGAAGGAAACTTATTTAATTTCAGATGAAAAGCTTAACCTTGCAATTGACATTTCAAGAAGGGAAAGCAGAATATTATCAGATATTAATTATAAAGAAGGATACAGTCTTTATGTTGGAATTCCTTTTTGCCCAACTACATGCCTTTATTGTTCGTTTACATCTTATCCTATATCAATGTATAAGGATAAGGTTGACAGTTATGTAGACAGCGTCATAAAAGAGATTAAATTCTTAGGTGAGCAATTAAAAGGTCGTGAACTTAACACGGTATATATTGGAGGAGGAACTCCTACAACATTGGAACCTGATCAGATGGATAGGTTGATTACAAGTCTTAAGGAGAATTTTGATTTTAGCACAGTAAGAGAGTTTACTGTTGAAGCGGGACGACCTGACAGTATTACTGAAGAAAAGCTTAAAACATTAAAGAAACATAATGTTTCAAGAATTTCAATTAATCCCCAGACTATGAATCAGGAAACTTTAGATATTATTGGAAGACGACATACTGTAGAACAGGTTAAGGAAGCGTTTAAGCTTGCAAGACAGTGTGGCTTTAATAATATAAATATGGACTTTATTCTTGGACTTCCACAAGAAGATGAGAAAATGGTAAGATATTCTATGGAAGAGGCAAAGAAACTTAGTCCGGAAGGAATAACCGTACATTCTCTTGCGTTAAAGAGAGCAGCACGTCTAAATATTATGAAAGATAAATATTCTGACATGCATATGGAAAATAGTTCTGAACTTATGAAAGTTACAGAAAAGTATTCAGAAGAGATGAATATGAAACCTTATTATCTATATAGACAGAAGAATATGGCAGGTAATCAGGAAAATGTAGGATATTCTATTGAAGGTTGTGAAGGCCTTTACAATATTCTTATGATGGGTGACTTTCAGGATGTATGGGCCGTTGGAGCAGGAGCGGTTACTAAGCTTTTGTCACCGGATAGAAAAGAGGGCAAAAGAATAGATACTGTAAAGAATGTAGACCAATATATTGAAAGAATTGACGAAATGATTGAAAGAAAAAGAAAATACTTTCAATCTATGGGTTGTTAAAAATAAAAAACAATAGTAAAATTTATGGTTGTGAGAAAAATAATAAGGAGACATAGAAAATGGCATTAAGCAAGAAACCTGTTACAGGAATGAAAGATATTCTTCCTGAAGAGATGAAAATAAGAAATTATGTGCAGAATGTAATTAAAGATACATATAAGGCTTTCGGTTTTACACAGATTGAAACACCTTGTGTAGAAAATATTTCTAACCTTACTAATAAGCAGGGTGGAGAAAACGAAAAGTTAATTTTTAAGATTTTAAAAAGAGGCGAGAAGCTTAATCTTGAAACAGCACAGACAGATATGGATGTTGTTGACAACGGGTTAAGATATGACTTAACAGTTCCTCTTGTAAGATATTATTCAAATAATGCCAATAACTTGCCATCACCTTTTAAGGCTTTACAGATGGGGAGTGTTTGGAGAGCTGACAGACCACAGAGAGGTCGTTACCGTCAGTTTATGCAGTGTGATATTGATATTCTTGGAGACCCAAGTAACCTGGCAGAAATCGAATTGATTCTTGCAACTACAACAACACTTGGAAAGCTTGGATTTAAGAATTTCCAGATTAGAATTAACGAGAGAAGAATATTAAAGGCTATGGCTGCTTACAGTGGTTTCCCTGAAGAAAGCTATGACAGCGTATTTATTATTCTTGACAAGATGGACAAGATTGGTCTTGAAGGAGTTAAGGAAGAACTTATTAAATATGAATTTTCTGAAGAATCAGTAAATAAGTACGTTTCTTTATTTAAAGAAATTGAACAGCAGGCTAATCCTATTGATTATTTGGCTGAAAAGCTTGGTGATTATATGGAAGATGATGTTAAGCAGTGGATGAACGAGATTATTGAAAGCGTTAAGGCTACTAAGTCATCTGATTTTGAAATTATATTTGATCCTACTTTAGTTAGAGGTATGTCATATTATACAGGAACAATTTTTGAAATTGCAATTCCTGAATTTGGTGGAAGCTGCGGTGGCGGCGGAAGATACAATAAGATGGTTGGAAAATTCATTGGACATGATGTTCCTGCCTGTGGTTTTTCAATTGGTTTTGAACGTATTGTTTTATTATTAATGGAACAGGGCTTTAAGATTCCTGGAGAATACAATAAGGTTGCTTATCTTATTGAAAAAGGTGTTAAGGAAGATGCACTTTGTGATGTTATTGCACAGGCTCAGGGAGAAAGAAAGAATGGCACTCAGGTTCTTGTAACAAGAATGAATAAGAATAAAAAGTTCCAGAAAGAACAGTTAAAAGAGCAGGGTTATGAAGAATTCAAAGAATTCTATAAGAACCCATTAAAATAATATATTTTATTTCACAGTGGATGAATTAGGAGGAAGAATTATGGCAGAGTCAATGCAGGGACTTCATAGAAGTCACAGATGTACAGAAGTATCTAATAAGAATATTGGTGAAACTGTAACTGTAATGGGATGGGTCCAGAAAAGAAGAAATTTAGGAAGCTTGATTTTTATAGATTTAAGAGATCGTTCAGGTCTTTTACAGTTAGTTTTTGATGAAAACAATGGTGAAGTTTTTGAAAAAGCTAAAAATCTTAGAAGCGAATTTGTTATTGCAGCAGAAGGTGTTGTTAGACAGCGTAGTGGTGCAGTTAATGAAAATATGGCAACAGGTGATATTGAAGTAACTGTAAACACACTTAGAATTTTATCAGAAGCTGAAACACCTCCATTCCCTGTTGAAGAAGATGCTAATACTAGAGAAGAGTTAAGATTAAAATATAGATACCTTGATTTAAGAAAGCCTCATCTCCAGAGAAATCTTAAGATGAGAAGTGATATTACAACTTTTATTAGAAAGTTTATGTCAAATGAAGGATTTATTGAAATTGAAACTCCAACATTATGTAAGAGTACACCTGAAGGTGCGAGAGATTATTTAGTACCTAGTAGAGTACATCCGGGATGCTTCTATGCATTACCACAGTCTCCACAGTTATATAAGCAGTTGCTTATGTGCTCAGGTTTTGACAGATATATTCAGATTGCAAAATGTTACAGAGATGAAGATTTAAGAGCTGACAGACAGCCTGAATTTACACAGGTTGATATGGAACTTTCTTTTGTAGATGTTGATGATGTAATCGATGTTAATGAAAGATTATTAAAGGCATTATTTAAAGAAATTCTTGATGTTGATGTTCAGTTACCAATTCAGAGAATGACATGGATTGAAGCTATGAACAGATATGGTTCAGATAAGCCTGATACACGTTTTGGAATGGAACTTATTGACGTAACAGACGTTGTTAAAGGTTGTGGATTTGGTGTATTTACAGGAGCAATCGAAAACGGCGGTTCTGTAAGAGGTCTTAATGTTAAGGGACAGGGCGCAATGCCAAGAAAGAAGATTAATAAGTTAGTTGATTCTGCAAAGGGCAACGGAGCAAAAGGTCTTGCATATATTGCAATGCATGAGGATGGAACAATTAAGTCATCATTTGCTAAGTTTATGACAGATGAGGAAATGGATAACCTTATTAAGGCTATGGATGGTCAGCCAGGCGATTTATTAGTATTTGCTGCTGACAAAAACAAGATTGTTTGGAACGTTCTTGGTGCACTTAGATTAGAATTAGCTGAACAGTTAGATTTAATTGATAAGAGCAAATTTAACTTCTTATGGGTAGTAGAATTCCCACAGTTTGAATGGTCAGATGAACAAAACAGATTCCTTGCAATGCATCATCCATTTACAATGCCTATGGATGAAGACTTGGATTATATTGAATCTGATCCGGGCAGAGTTAGGGCAAAGGCTTACGATATCGTACTTAATGGTTCAGAAATCGGTGGCGGCAGTGTTAGAATCCATCAGGCGGACGTTCAGGAAAGAATGCTTAAAGCATTAGGTTTTACAACAGAAGCAGCTCACGAACAGTTTGGATTCTTATTAGATGCATTTAAGTATGGTGTTCCACCACATGCAGGACTTGCATACGGACTTGACAGACTTGTAATGCATATGACAGGTGAAGACAACATTCGTGAAGTAATTGCATTCCCTAAGGTTAAAGATGCATCATGCTTAATGACAGAAGCACCAACAGCTGTAGATGCAAAACAGTTAGAAGAATTATCAATTGAAACAATTGATGTTGAAGAAGAAAAATAAATAATTAGAGATGTGAAGAAATAGAAACGATTATAGGAATATATAATGGTTGCCAAGGATTCACATAGCTTAATACAAAGATAAAAGGCTGCTCAGTTGGGCAGCCTTTTGTGATGCTAGTTCAATCTTAGTCGTCTTATTTGCTCTTGCATACTGCCAACATAGTTTGAAAGCTCATTGTATTTGTTGTTTAATTTCTCAACATCTCTTTTTAAGATATTGTAGTTATATACAAGTTCTTTGTATGAATTTGAATTAGATGAGGCGTTATAAGCTTTATAATTGTTAGTAGTGTTGTTGTTAGGCAGATTATTCAGAGAAAGATTAATTTCCTGCTTACAAACCACATTAAAATTCAAGTCGATTTCATAAATTGTATTGTCAGTTGTAACAAAAATGCAATTATTATGTACAAAAGCAGAGATATGATTTGAGCTGGATATGTTTTCGACAATACAATGTTTCTCGGTAAGATTGTCTGAACAAACTCCCATAAGTGAATTATCCAAATAAAAAACATATAATTTATTGTTGAAAACAAGTGTTGCACAAGATGTTTTAAGGCAAAGAACTTCTTGAAAATTATTTTGTGTTACTTGAGTAAGGACGAATGAATTATCTACAGAGTAGTAGGAAACAAGTGGAGAATTGACTGAATAAACATTAAAGTCTTTTTTGAAATCTTTAAAAACATAGCCCTTTGAAAAAACACGACCGTTGGCTATCAGGTAAGATTTGATTTGCCGTGCTGACTGCTCGAAAATCATTGGTTGGCCGTTTTCTAATTCTATAATATGATACATAAAAACCTCCCACATTAGTTGCTATAAAAATCATATAACAAAATATGCAGGAGGTTTAAAAATTATTTCATAAAACGTTAGGTTTAAAGCACTATTATATGTACAAAATAAATTAAACCTAAAGAGCTATTTATTATAAAAGGATTAGAGCTATTTATTATAAAAGGATTAGATTTAAAGTATTATTCGCTATACAAATCAATTACATCTAAAGCACTATCCACAATATGAATAGGAATATCCTTTAAAGAATCATTTGGATATTTTAAATCAGGAATGCAGATAACAGGAATGCCGGCTGCGTGTGCGGCTCGGATTCCGTTTTCTGAATCCTCAAAAATAACAGCTTCATCTTTGTTAAAAGGTGTCTTCCCAAGGGCTTTTAAGAAAATTTCCGGATTAGGTTTTGAAATTTTTACCTGGTCTCCGCCAATAATATGTTTAAAATAATCACGAATACCGGCTATATTTAAATATTTTTCAACCATAGGAGTTACTGTTGAAGAGGCAACACAACAAATTGTTCCGTTTTCCTTAAAAAACTCCAATAATTCGGGAATGCCTTTCATAATTTCCAAACCGTTTTCTTCAACATCCTTTGCAACTAATTCACGAGTTTCCTTAAATATCTGTTCGGTAGAAAAATCTTCGCCAAAGATTTTCTTGTGAACTTCTTTAACAGAAGCAAATGAGAGTCCTAATGTTTGGGTAAAATCTTCAATTCTTGAAGGATAGCCATATTTCTTATGAACCATGCTTTCAAACTTGAAAAACTGACGCTCAGTATTAAAAATCAATCCATCCATATCAAAAATTGCAACTTTTGGAATGTTCATAATAAAATTCTCCTTAGTATTTGGCTTTAAAGCTATTTAATAAGATTGCTTATAAAAAATAATAATAGTGCTGTGCATAGCAACTATTAATTACTAGTTTAAAATATCATATATGTTTGAAAAATCAAGAGAGGGAAAAGAAAATATTTTATAAAAATTTGATTTTGAAAGAAATAAATGAATAAATATAAGTAAAAAGCTTGTTTTTTGACTTTCTTAATAGAAATAATTGTGGTAAACTTATGTTTGATAAATGTTTGACAATATACAGGAGGTACAAAATGTTTTCATTTGACGAAATTAAGAATGCAGATATTGAAATAGCAGAAGCTATGCAGGACGAAATGGACAGACAGCAGAGCCATTTGGAGCTTATTGCATCTGAAAATATAGTAAGCAAAGCAGTAATGGCAGCTATGGGAAGTCATTTAACAAATAAATATGCAGAAGGTTATCCGGGAAAGAGATACTACGGCGGATGTGAATATGTTGACGTTGTAGAAGAACTTGCAAGAGAAAGAGCAAAGAAATTATTTGGATGCACATATGCTAATGTACAGCCACATTCAGGTGCACAGGCTAACTTAGCAGTATTTTTCGCTTTGGTTAAACCGGGAGATACAGTTATGGGAATGAGCCTTGATGCAGGTGGACATTTAACACATGGTTCAAAAGTTAATATTTCAGGTACATATTTTAATATCGTTTCTTATGGAGTAAATGAAGACGGTTATATAGATTATGATCAGGTGTTGGAAGTTGCAAAAGCTAACAAGCCTAAACTTATCGTAGCTGGTGCAAGTGCTTACCCAAGAAAGATTGATTTTAAGAAATTCAGAGAAATCGCTGACGAAGTAGGTGCTTACCTTATGGTAGATATGGCACATATTGCAGGTCTTGTAGCTACAGGACAGCATATGAGCCCAATTCCATATGCGCATGTAACAACAACTACAACTCATAAGACATTAAGAGGACCAAGAGGTGGACTTATTCTTTCAAGTGAAGAATTTGCTTTGGAACATAAGCTTAATAAGGCAGTTTTCCCAGGAATCCAGGGTGGACCATTAATGCACGTTATCGCATCTAAGGCTGTTTGTTTCAAAGAAGCTTTATCACCTGAATTCCAGGAGTATGGCAAGAACATTGTGGCAAATGCACAGGCACTTGCAAAAGGTCTTACAGACAGAGGTTTTGACCTTGTATCAGGCGGTACAGACAACCACTTAATGTTAGTAGACTTAAGAAGCAAAAACATTACAGGTAAGGAATTTGAAATTGCTCTTGATAAAGCAAACATTACATGTAACAAGAACGCAATTCCTAATGACCCACAGAAACCGGGAATTACAAGTGGTGTAAGAATTGGTACACCTGCAGTTACAACAAGAGGACTTAATGAAGCAGATATGGATGTAATAGCAGAATGCATGGCATTAATCGCTGCTGATCCGGAAGGAAACAATGAAGCAGTAAAGGCAAAAGTAAAGGCGTTAACAGACAAATATCCTTTATATGCATAAAGAAACAAAATATTAATATGACTGTTGATTAGAAAGTAGAATCAATAGTGTTGTAAAATCCTTACAGTAAAAGGACTGATTGGTCTTGCGAGCTGTAAGGATTTTGTTTTTTATGGAATATGTTTCCTGTATAATTCCCCAATTTTTGGAAATAATGTAATGGATTAGATTTACAGGGGGAGTTATGAAAAGTGATTTTGTAAAATGTGGTATTTTAGGTTGGTGTATTGAAATTATATGGACAGCCTTTCATGGAATGAAAAGCAAAAATAATAAATTCATTGGTTATACGTCAATAATTATGTTCCCCATATATGGCTTGGCATCAGTTATAAAGCCAATAAGCCTTAAGTTAAAGAAAATGAAAATGCCTACAATAATCAGGGGGATAGTTTATTCAATAGGAATTTTTATGGTAGAATTAATTACAGGAAGTATTCTTAAGAAAACAAATAATTGTCCGTGGGATTATAGCGATAAAAAGTACAACATAAACGGTGTGATTAGAATTGATTATGCACCGCTGTGGTGCATTGTAGGTGTTATTTTTGAAAAAATGCTTAACTCAAAATAGTGCAGAAATAGAGCAAAGCAAAAAAATAGAAAATAAAAATCTTCCAAACAGTATATTTAAACATGCTTGGAAGATTATATAAATTTATTATTTAAAGAATTTTATAATATTGTCCATTCTGGAAGTCATTGACTGGAATAGTAAATCAACAATAGTAACGGCAACCATTGATTCGACAACAACTACAGCTCTAGGAACAATAATAGGATCGTGACGACCTTTTATATTGATATCAATATTTTCCATAGATTTATTTACTGTCTGCTGTGTCATTGCAATAGAAGGAGTAGGCTTGATTGCGGCTCTAAGAACAATAGGTGAGCCGTCACTTATGCCACCAAGAATCCCTCCGGCATGGTTTGATGTTTTTGAAATATGACCATTTTCAACTTTAAAACCATCATTATCTTTAGAACCTGTAGATGTGGCAACTGCAAAACCATCACCAATCTCAATACCTTTAACAGCACCGATGGACATAATTGCTTTTGCAAGGTTAGCATCTAACTTATCAAAAACAGGTTCACCTACACCTGTTGGCATGCCGGCTACAACACATTCGATAATACCACCAACGGAATCCATTTCAGCCATTTTCTCTTTAAGCATATCACCTGCAAGTTTAGCAGCGTTGCTATCAGGCATATACATAGGATTTTTCTGAATTTCGTCTTTATTAAAATTATTGTAATTTATAGATACGTTACCGATAGATTTAGAATAAGTCATAATGGAAATATTAAGTGATTCTAAAATCTTAGAAGCAATGGCGCCTGCGGCAACTCTTCCTATAGTTTCGCGACCTGATGAACGTCCGCCACCGCGATAATCTCTGAAACCATATTTTTCATCAAAAGTGTAATCAGCGTGTCCCGGTCTGTAGCATTCTGCAATCTGTGAGTAATCAGCAGAATGATGATCTTTATTGTGTACAACCAAAGAAATAGGAGTGCCGGTAGTTTTTCCTTCAAAAATACCAGACAAAATCTCGACCTTGTCATCTTCGTTACGCTGTGTAGTGTATGCAGACTGTCCCGGCTTTCTTCTGTCAAGAAAAAACTGAATGTCTTCTTCACAAAGAGGAACTCCTGCAGGGCAACCGTCAACTACAACGCCAACAGCCTTTCCATGAGATTCTCCCCAAGTTGTTATTTTAAAAATGTTACCATATGTTGAACCAGCCATTTTAACCTCCGTAAATAAAATCCGTAAAAATTTTTGCCTTTCACGATTATAACAAGGAATAGGGATAATAGCAAATTTAAAATATCTGCTTGCGTTAATACTAATAAAATAATATAATAATACAATGCGTTAAAAATAATGAAATCAATGAGGTGTTTTATGTTTAAGGTTTTAGCAAAAGATGGAAACGCAAAAAGAGGCGAATTTACAACAGTTCATGGCAAGATACAGACACCGGTTTTTATGAATGTAGGAACAGCGGCCGCAATTAAAGGTGCAGTAGCTGCAGAAGACTTAAAGACAATTAAGACACAGGTAGAATTATCTAATACATATCACCTTCATGTTAGACCGGGTGATAAGGTTGTTAAGAAGTTAGGCGGTCTTCATAAATTTATGAATTGGGACAGACCTATTCTTACGGATTCAGGTGGTTTTCAGGTCTTTTCTCTTGCAGGGCTTAGAAAAATAAAGGAAGAAGGAGTATACTTTAACTCTCATGTAGATGGAAGAAAGATTTTTATGGGACCTGAGGAAAGTATGCAGATTCAGTCTAACCTGGCTTCAACTATTGCCATGGCTTTTGACGAATGTCCTTCAAGTGTTGCATCGAGACAGTACATTGAAAATTCTGTTGCAAGAACAACACGATGGCTTGAAAGATGTAAAAAAGAAATGAACAGACTTAATGGTCTGGAGGATACAATAAATAAGAATCAGCTTTTATTTGGAATAAATCAGGGTGGAATATATGATGATATTCGTGTTGAACAGGCCAAGGCTATAGCTGATATGGATTTGGATGGATATGCCATAGGTGGCCTGGCTGTAGGTGAAAGCCATGAAGAGATGTATAGAATTATTGAAAAGGTTGAGCCGCATCTTCCAAAGGATAAGCCAATATATTTAATGGGAGTAGGTACTCCGGCTAATATACTTGAAGCAGTAGAACGTGGTGTGGATTTCTTTGATTGTGTTTACCCATCAAGAAACGGTCGTCATGGACATGTATATACTAATGCCGGTAAGTTGAATTTGTTTAATGCAAAGTATGAAACAGATTCAAGACCAATAGAAGAAGGTTGTGAGTGTCCTGCATGTAAGTATCACTCAAGAGCATACATCAGACATCTTCTTAAAGCTAAGGAGATGTTAGGCATGCGCTTATGCGTCTTGCATAATTTGTATTTTTATAATACAATGATGGAGGAGATAAGAGATGCCATTGAGGCAGGAAACTATGCCGAATATAAAGCTAAAAAATTAGAAGGCTTTAAAGAAAATGACAAGAAATAGGAGGAACGAACAATGCCAATTTTAGCAGCAGGTTCTCAGGCAGCAAGCTGGGGAATAATGGTCCTTTATGTAGTATTAATTATTGGATTTATGTATTTCCTTGCTATTAAGCCACAGAAGAAACAGGAAAAAAAACAGAAAGAAGTTATGGATGCAGTTGCAGTAGGCGATAGCATTTTAACAACAAGTGGATTTTACGGAATGGTTATTGATGTAACAGATGATACAGTTATCGTTGAATTTGGTGGAAACAAGAACTGCCGTATTCCAATGCAGAAATCAGCTATTGTAGATGTAGAAAAAGCTGAATAGTTACTATGATATAAATACAATAATATTAAAGATTGAAGTAAAGGTGTTTATGAGATTTAAGGTCTATAAACACCTTTTTTCTGTTTTGGCTATGTTGATGGCTATGCTGATGATGTCACTTGGAATGGCATTCTTCTCAATAAGAAAAATCAAGAGATAATATAGTGTTATATTATAAAAAGAAGGCAATGGTGAACTTGTAAAGGCAAGGTTGTTGCCTTCTTTTAGTTTATTCTTTTAGCAAAACTGTTACGGAAACATTATTTAAGAAAGAAAACAAGTATGAAAAATAGAAAAAATAAAGTAGAATGTTTATTATAAATTATGAACCAGGTTAAATTTAATCAAGAAATATATTATATATGTAGGTTGATAAAATATATCATTTACGATATAATTTAAGAATTAGCGTAGACTTTTGTACTTAATTATACAGAAGCTACTTCTTATTAATCACGATAGAAAAGAGGATACATGATGAATTTTAATGTTGCAGTAATTCCCGGTGATGGAATTGGACCAGAGATTGTAAGAGAAGCACAGAAGGTTCTTGATGCTGTTGGAACTAAGTTTGGTCATGTCTTCAACTACACAGAAGTGGATATGGGCGGGGTGTCAATTGACAAGCACGGAGTTCCACTTACAGATGAAGCATTAGCCACAGCACAGAAAAGTGACGCAGTCCTTCTTGGTGCCGTAGGTGGTGTCGTCGGAAAAGACAGTTGGTACGAACTTCCACCTAACCTTAGACCGGAGGCAGGATTACTTGCCATAAGAAAAGGACTTAATCTTTTTGCTAACCTTAGACCTGCATATCTTTACAAAGAATTAAAGGGTGCCTGTCCATTGAAGGAAGAGGTGGCAGATGCCGGTTTTGACATGATTATTGTTAGAGAGTTAACAGGTGGTCTTTATTTCGGAGAAAGAAAGACTGAAGAAGTTGACGGCGTGCTTACAGCAACAGATACTTTAACATATAATGAGAACGAAATTAGACGTATTGCAAAGAAAGCTTTTGAAATAGCAATGAAGAGAAGAAAGAATGTAATAAGCGTTGACAAGTCTAACGTGCTTGACTCTTCAAGATTATGGGATAAGGTTGTAAATGAAGTGGCAAAGGATTATCCTGAGGTTACATTAACACATATGTTAGTAGATAACTGTGCAATGCAGTTAGTTAAGGATCCGGCACAGTTTGATGTTGTTGTAACAGAGAATATGTTTGGGGATATCCTTTCAGATGAAGCTAGTATGATTACAGGATCAATTGGAATGTTATCATCAGCCAGTCTTAGAGAAGATAAGTTTGGACTTTATGAACCAAGCCACGGTGCTGCACCTGATATTGCAGGTCAGAACAAGGCTAACCCTATAGCAACAATTCTTTCAGCAGCTATGATGCTGAGATACTCATTTGATCTTGATAAGGAAGCAGATGCAGTTGAAAAGGCAGTTGAGAAAGTGTTAGAAGACAATATCAGAACAGTTGATATTATGTCAGACGGAATGACACTTGTTGGCTGTAAAGAGATGGGTGACGAGATAGTAAACAGACTTTAATAAAGTCACTTCATATGATTTTAGATTTTATAGGCTATAATAGATAGACCGATTTTAGGAGGAAATAAGATGAAGAGTGATGCAGTAAAGAAAGGACTTCAGCAGGCTCCACACAGATCATTGTTTAATGCTCTGGGTATGACAGAAGAAGAAATGGAAAGACCATTAGTTGGTATTGTATGTTCATATAATGAAATCGTTCCGGGACATATGAACCTTGATAAGATTGCTAACGCAGTAAAGATGGGTGTTGCCATGGCAGGTGGTACACCAATTATGTTCCCGGCTATTGCCGTATGTGACGGTATTGCAATGGGACATGAAGGAATGAAATATTCTCTTGTAACAAGAGATTTGATTGCAGATTCAACAGAATGTATGGCTAAGGCTCACCAGTTTGATGCTTTAGTTATGATTCCTAACTGTGATAAGAATGTACCGGGATTATTAATGGCTGCAGCAAGAGTAAATGTGCCAACAGTATTTGTTTCAGGAGGACCAATGCTTGCAGGACATGTTGGAGGACATAAGACCAGTCTTTCATCAATGTTTGAAGCAGTAGGTGCCAATGCTGCCGGCAAGATGTCTCTTGAAGAATTAAATGAATATGAATGTAAGGCTTGTCCAACATGTGGTTCATGTTCAGGTATGTACACAGCTAACTCAATGAACTGTCTTACAGAAGCATTGGGTATGGGACTTAAGGGTAACGGAACAATCCCTGCTGTATATTCAGAAAGATTAAAACTTGCTAAGCACGCAGGTATGGCAGTAATGGAATTGTACAGAAAGAATATCAGACCTCGTGACATTATGACAAAAGATGCTATTTTAAATGCATTAACAGTAGATATGGCACTTGGTTGTTCAACAAACAGTATGCTTCATTTACCTGCTATTGCACATGAAGTTGGATTTGATTTTGATATTTCATTTGCTAACGAAATCAGTGAAAAAACACCTAACCTTTGCCATTTGGCTCCAGCAGGTCCTACATATATGGAAGACCTTAATGAAGCAGGCGGTGTTTATGCGGTAATGAATGAATTAAGAGAGCTTGGTCTTTTACATGAAGATTGTATGACTGTTACAGGCAATACAATTGGTGAAAATATTAAAGATTGTGAAAACAAGAATCCACAGGTTATCAGACCTCTTGATAATCCATATAGTAAAACAGGTGGTCTTGCAGTATTAAAAGGAAATCTTGCACCTGATGGTAGCGTTGTAAAACGTTCAGCAGTTGTAGATGAAATGATGGTTCATAAAGGACCTGCAAGAGTATTTGAATGCGAAGAAGATGCTATTGTAGCAATAAAGGGCGGAAAGATTGTACCTGGTGATGTTGTAGTTATCAGATATGAAGGACCTAAGGGTGGCCCTGGAATGAGAGAAATGTTAAATCCTACATCAGCAATTGCAGGTATGGGACTTGGTTCATCAGTGGCTCTTATTACTGACGGACGTTTCTCTGGTGCTTCAAGAGGAGCTTCTATCGGACATGTATCTCCTGAAGCTGCAGTAGGTGGACCTATTGCTTTAGTAGAAGAAGGAGACATTATTAAAATTAATATTCCTGAAATGACTCTTGAACTTGATGTTTCTGATGAAGTTCTTGCAGAAAGAAGAAAGAACTGGACACCAAGAGAACCAAAGGTTACAACAGGTTATTTGGCAAGATATGCATCTATGGTTACATCAGGTAACAGAGGAGCAATTCTTGCAATCGATAAATAAGACAAGGGAGAGGACAAGATTATGGAATTAAACGGTTCACAAATAGTAATAGAATGTTTAAAAGAACAGGGTGTTGATACAGTATTTGGTTATCCGGGCGGAACAATCCTTAACATATATGATGAAATGTATAAGCACTCAGATGAAATTACACATATATTAGTATCCCATGAACAGGGGGCAGCTCATGCAGCTGACGGATATGCCCGTTCAACAGGGAAAGTTGGAGTTTGTATGGCAACATCAGGACCTGGTGCAACTAACTTGGTTACAGGTATTGCAACAGCATATATGGATTCAGTTCCATTGGTTGCTATTACAGCTAATGTTGCCAAGTCAGGACTTGGAAAAGATTCATTTCAGGAAATTGATATTGTTGGTGCAACAATGCCAATTACAAAACATAATTTTATTGTGAAAGATATTGAAAATCTTGCAGATACACTTAGAAAGGCTTTCCGTATTGCCAAGACAGGAAGACCGGGACCTGTACTTGTTGATATAACAAAAGACGTTACAGCAGCTAAGTACAACTACGAAAAACAGGAACCTGTTAAAGTTGAAAGAATTTCTGACACAATTAAAAAAGAAGACATTGATATAGTAGTAGAGATGATTAAGTCATCAAAGAAACCATTTATTTTAGTTGGTGGTGGCGCAGTTATTTCAGATGCAGCTAAGGAAGTAAGAGAACTTGCAGAATTAGTTGACGCACCTGTTTGTGATTCACTTATGGGTAAAGGTGCAATGGATGGTAACAGCGAAAGATATACAGGAATGATCGGTATGCACGGAACAAAAACATCAAACTATGGTGTTACAATGTGTGATTTATTATTAGTTCTTGGAGCAAGATTTAGTGACCGTGTAATCGGTAAAGCTAAGGCTTTTGCTAACAATGCAAAGATTGTACATATTGATGTTGATCCATCAGAAATTAATAAGAATATTAAGGCTGACGCAAGCATCATCGGAGACATGAAAGAGGTTCTTATTAGACTTAATAGTGCTCTTACAAAACAGGATCATGCAGATTGGATGCAGGAAATTAAAGAAATGAAGGAAAAATATCCTTTAGCTCTTAACAAAGATGTTCTTACAGGACCTGCTGTTATTGATTCTTTATATAACATTACAAATGGTGATGCTATCATTACAACAGATGTTGGACAGCATCAGATGTGGGCTGCACAGTTCTATAAGTTTAAAGAACCTAGACAGCTTATTACTTCAGGTGGACTTGGTACAATGGGCTATGGTGTTGGCGCATGTATTGGTGCTAAGATGGGCAATAAAAACAGAGTATGTGTAAACGTTGCAGGTGATGGATGTTTCAGAATGAACATGAATGAAATTGCAACAGCAACACGTTACAATATTCCAATTATTCAGATTGTTATTAATAACCACGTTCTTGGTATGGTTAGACAGTGGCAGACATTATTCTATGGCAAGAGATATTCAAATACTGTTCTTGACGATAGCGTTGATTTCGTAAAGATTGCAGAAGGAATGGGAGCTAAGGCTTACAGAGCAACAACAGTTGAAGAATTTGAAAATGCATTAAAAGATGCTATAGCTCTCAATATACCATGTGTTATTGATTGTCAGATAGATCAGGATGAAAAGGTATTCCCTATGGTTCCTGCTAATACAGCAATTAGTGAAGTTTTTTCAGAAGAAGACCTTGCAGAAAAAGGATATGACTGCTAATATAGATATATTAGTATTTACTAAAAATACGGAAAATGCCTGTTATGCAGGCATTTTCCTATGACATAAAAGGGAGGTTTCAAATGGCTAGAGTATATAATTTCTCAGCAGGACCGGCAGTATTACCGGAAGAAGTATTAAAGGAAGCAGCAGAAGAAATGCTTGATTACAAGGGATGCGGTATGAGCGTAATGGAAATGAGCCATCGTTCAAAAATGTTCCAGCAGATTATTGATGAAGCAGAACAGGATATTAGAGATTTAATGAATATTCCTGATAATTATAAAGTATTATTCCTTCAGGGTGGTGCTTCACAGCAGTTCGCTGCAGTACCAATGAACTTAAAGAAGAATGGTAAGGCTGCTTATATTGTAACAGGACAGTGGGCTAAGAAAGCAGCTGCAGAAGCAGAAAAGTATCTTGAGGTACAGAGAGTAGCTTCATCAGCTGATAAGACATTCACATATATTCCTGATTGTAGTGACTTAGATATTGATGATGATGTAGATTATGTATACATTTGTGAAAACAATACTATTTATGGTACAAAGTATCATGAATTACCTAATACTAAGGGACATACATTAGTAGCTGATGTATCTTCATGTTTCTTATCAGAACCTGTTGATGTATCAAAATACGGTGTGATTTATGGTGGTGTTCAGAAGAATGTTGGACCAGCAGGTGTTGTTATTGCAATTATTAGAGAAGATTTAATTCCTGAAGAAGTTGACAGTACAGTTCCTACAATGCTTCAGTGGAAGACACAGGCAGACGCAGGTTCACTTTACAATACACCTCCATGCTACGGAATTTATATTTGTGGTAAGGTATTTAAGTGGATTAAAAAGATGGGTGGTCTTGATGCAATGAAGAAGCGTAACGAAGAAAAGGCTAAGATTCTTTATGATTTCCTTGATAACAGCAAATTATTCAAGGGTACTGTAGTTCCTAAGGACCGTTCGCTTATGAATGTACCTTTTGTAACAGGTAACGAAGAATTAGATGCTAAGTTTGTTGCAGAAGCTAAGGCTGCAGGACTTGAAAACCTTAAAGGTCATAGAACAGTTGGTGGTATGAGAGCCAGCATTTATAATGCTATGCCAATTGAAGGTGTTAAGGCATTAGTAGAGTTTATGGAAAAATTTGAAAAAGAAAACGCATAAATATATTTGTGGTTAAATAAGTTAGTTTGAATTAATTAGAACCACTTATATGAAGGAGAATAGAGATGACTAAAGTTAATTGCTTAAATCCTATTTCTGAACTTGGAACAGGATTATTTAATAATAATTACGAAATGACAGATAATTTTGCTGATGCAGATGTAGCATTAGTAAGAAGTGCAGCAATGCATGACTTAGATTTACCTGAAAGCCTTTTGGCAATTGCAAGAGCAGGAGCAGGTGTTAACAATATTCCATTGGATAAATGTGCAGATAAGGGTGTTGTTGTATTTAACACACCAGGTGCAAATGCTAACGGAGTAAAAGAATTAGTGCTTTGTGGCATGCTTCTTGCATCAAGAGATATTATTGGCGGTAACAAGTGGGTCGATAATAATACGGACAATGAAAATATCAGCAAAGATATGGAAAAGGCTAAAAAGAATTTTGCCGGAAATGAAATTAAAGGCAAAAAGCTTGGCGTAATCGGTCTTGGAGCTATCGGAAGATTAGTAGCCAACGCTGCTGAATCAATGGGAATGGAAGTATACGGAAATGATCCATTTATTTCAGTCGAAGGTGCATTAAGCCTTAAGAGAGACGTTCATCTTGTAAAGACAAGAGAAGAAATCTTTAAAGAATGTGATTTCATTACAGTACATACACCATTGGTAGATGATACTAAGAAGATGATTAATAAAGAAACTATTGCAATGATGAAAGACGGAGTTGTTGTTCTTAATTTTGCAAGAGATTTATTAGTAGATGATGAGGCAATGTGCGAAGCTTTAGCATCAGGAAAGGTTAAGAAATACGTAACAGATTTCCCTAACCCAAATGTGGCAGGAGTTGAAGGCGTTATTGCAACACCTCATCTTGGAGCTTCAACTGCTGAATCAGAAGATAACTGTGCAGTTATGGCGGTTAAGGAAATTATGGATTTCGTAGAAAATGGTAATATTGTTAACTCAGTTAACTATCCAAAATGTGATTTGGGTGTTTGTGACAAGACTACAAGAATTACAGTTTGTCATAAGAATATTCCAAATATGATTGGACAGCTTACATCAGTAGTTGCTGCTGAAGGAATTAACGTATCAGATATGGTTGATAAGTCTAAAGGTGATTATGCATATGCCATTATCGATTGTGATGATCCTGCAACAGAACAGCTTGTATCAAAATTACAGGCAGTTGAAGGTGTTATTAAGGTAAGAGTTATTAAATAATACGATAATACTATAAATAAAACATAATTTTATTTTAGATGGATAAACATTTATGTAAGAATGTATTTATCTGAAATAGTGCAATATTTAAGATGAACCGGTGTTATAAATATATAATTTTATTTCACCGGTTTTTCTAATCAAGATTATTATGCAATTTTACATGCATAGAAGGAATAAGACTTTTTGAAAGTGTAATTAGACAAATAATAAGGAGCAAAGGAATGTTTATTTTAGCCACGGAGGTTCAACAAAATATTGAACAAAATGTAGAAGAATTGGATAAGAAAGTAAGCAGACTTTCGACAGTAATAGATGACGGAATTAACAAAGCTATTGATTTTGGATTCGATTTGTTTCTTGCAATAGTAATATTTATTATTGGAAGGATTGTTCTTTCTCTTGTAAGAAAATTATTTAAGAAGATTATGAATAGATCCAATATCGATGAAGGAGTTGTTAAATTCTTAGATTCAATGATTAAGGTATTTGGTTATATTGTGATTATTATTACAATATGTGGCCAGATTGGTATTCAGACAACCTCATTTATCACTCTTTTAGGTACAGCAGGAGTTTCCATAGGTTTGGCATTACAGGGAAGTCTTGCAAACTTTGCAGGAGGTATACTTATACTTATAACTAAACCTTTTGCGTTAGGTGACTATATTATTGCAGAAGGTGTTGAGGGTAATGTTACAAAGATTGACATTATTTATACAACATTACAGTCTATTGATAACAAAAGTATTAAGCTTCCAAACGGTAAATTAGCAGACAGTGTATTGACTAATGTTACTCATCAGGAAGAGAGAAGATTAGATGTTGAAATAGGCATCGGTTATGACGATGACATAAAAAAAGCAAAGCAGATTATGGCAGACGTAATGAAGCAGTCAGGATATGGTATTAAACCGGATGAAGAGATTGTGGTAGTTAAGGAACTTGCAGAAAGCAGCATTGTTTTAGAAATGAGAATGTGGGTAAAAACAGAAGACTATTGGAATGCTAAGTTTTACTTAAATGAAAATGTAAAATATAAGTTTGATGAAAACAATATTTCAATTCCGTTTAATCAGTTGGATGTAAACCTTAAAAATGTTCAATAAAAGAAAAGGTATTTATAATGAATGTAATTATATGTTTAGATCAAAATAATGGAATGCTGTTTAACAACAGAAGACAAAGCAGGGATAGAATTGTAAGAAAGAATATTTTAGAATATATTAACGGTGCAAAATTATATATGGATGAATATTCGTTTAAACAGTTTTCTGAAGAAAAGGCTGACAATATTATTGTGGATAATAATTTGAAAAATGCCACAGAACATGATTTTTGTTTTGTTGAAAGACAGGAAGTTAGAATAGAAGAAATAAATAAGCTAATTGTCTACAGATGGGACAAAATTTACCCTGCGGATAAATATTTTAATATGGATGATATTAAATGCAATCTGGTAGAAACATTGGAGTTTCAGGGCTATTCCCATGAAAAGATAATTAGGGAAATATATCAGTTAATATAATATGGAGCAAGTCATGAAGAAAAGAATAAGCGCACTTTTTATAGCGTTAATATTAACAATGAGTATGCTTTCAGGTTGCAATGATACAGGTAACACCGATAGTGAAAAGGTTACAACAACCATTGAAAACAATGAACAGACATCAGTAAGTAATCAGAATATATCAGAAATTACACAGCAAGAAAGCAAAATAAGTGAAACTACAGCTAAAGCAGAAAGTAAGGTAAGTAGCAATTCATCTAAAAAAAGTAAAAGTACAAATAATGCAAAAAACACAAAAAGTATTAAGACAACAAAAATACCCGCCTATAACGGAAATGCTTATGTGGAATTAAATAACAACGAACCTGAATTTACTTCCAAAGAAATAACAGCTAAATCTTTTGAAAAATACGGAAGCTTAGACAAACTTGGAAGATGTACAGTATGTGTTGCAAGTGTAGGACGTGACATTATGCCTATAGAAAAGCGTGGTGAAATCGGAATGATTAAGCCTACAGGATGGCACACTGTTAAGTATGATTTTGTAGATGGAAAGTATTTGTATAACAGATGTCATCTTATAGGATATCAGTTGACAGGTGAGAATGCCAACGAAAAGAATCTTATAACAGGAACAAGATACCTTAACGTTATAGGAATGATTCCATTTGAAGATATGGTTGCAGACTATGTAAAAGAAACATCTAATCATGTCATGTATCGAGTTACACCTGTTTTTGAAGGAAATAATCTTGTTGCAAAAGGTGTAAAAATGGAAGGATATTCTGTCGAGGACAAAGGAGAAGGAATAAGCTTTAATGTATTCTGCTACAATGTTCAACCGGGAGTAACAATTAATTATGCCACAGGGGATAGTGACGGCAATGGAAAAACAGAGTATAATTCAAACTCTAATAACAGACAAACAGCTTCATCCTCAAATAAAAGCACAAAGAATAGTAATTCGAATAAGAACACAAATAACAGTTCATCCACAACAACAGAGTATATTCTAAACATGAATACTCATAAGTTCCATACTCCATCATGTAGAAGTGTTAAGCAAATGAGTAATTCTAATAAGGGTGTATATAAAGGAAAAAGACAGGATTTAATTGATCAGGGATATGAACCATGTAAGATTTGTAATCCGTAATTGTAACGATTAGTAAATTAAATAGTTATAAAAAAATATCAAAAAGCCTTCACCGGAATGAGTTGGTGAAGGCTTTTTATATAATAGGAAATTTAAAAAAATTCTTTTAAGCTAAATATTCTTTATAGATTTCAATAACTTTCTTCATAGCATCAGGTCCCGGAGCACCAATTGTTGTACGCTTATCAACGCATGTTTCTAAGCTTATAGCATCATAAATGTCATCTTCAAACACAGGACTGATTGCTTTATATTCATCTAAAGTCATATCATCAAGGGCGATTCCTTTTTCTTCACAGAAAAGAACTAACTGACCAACGATTCCGTGAGCATCTCTAAATGGTACTCCGTGGTTTACAAGGTAATCAGCAGCATCAGTAGCATTAGTAAAGCCGTTCTTTGTACTTGCTTCCATAATATCTTTGTTAAATGTCATTGTATCAATCATGCCTGTAAATAAAACGATGCATCCTTTAACTGTATCAATTGCATCAAAAGATAACTCTTTGTCTTCCTGCATATCTTTGTTATAAGCAAGAGGAATACCTTTCATTGTTGTAAGGATAGAAGCAAGAGCACCGTAAACACGTCCTGTTTTTCCTCTGATTAACTCTGCAATATCAGGATTTTTCTTCTGAGGCATAATGCTTGAACCTGTGCTGTATGAATCATCAATATTAACAAAACGGTATTCGTTAGAATTCCAAATACAAATTTCTTCACAGAATCTGCTTAAGTGCATCATAATAGTAGAAAGAGCACTTAAAAATTCAATTAAATAATCTCTATCTGATACAGAATCCATACTGTTAAGAGTTGGACCATCAAAACCAAGAAGATTTGCAGTATATTCTCTGTCTAAAGGATAAGTAGTTCCTGCTAAAGCACCTGAACCTAGTGGACAAAGATTCATTCTCTTATGTATATCGTCTAATCTGCTACGGTCACGCTTGAACATTTCGAAATAAGCACCAAAGTGATGAGCCAAAGTAATAGGCTGTGCTTTCTGTAAATGAGTAAAGCCGGGCATAAAAGTTTCTGTGTTTTCCTCCATAACTTTCAATAAAGAATTAAGAAGTGTTTTTAACAAATCATTAATTTCTTCAACTTCATGTCTTGTGTAAAGTTTCATGTCAAGAGCAACCTGATCATTACGGCTACGTCCTGTGTGAAGTTTCTTGCCGGCATCGCCAATTCTTTCAATAAGATGTGCTTCTACAAAACTGTGAATATCCTCACTGTTATCAAACTGAAGAGTTTCGTTGTCAAGATCAACTCTAATGCTTTCAAGTCCTTTAATAATATCATTCATTTCATCAGTAGTAATAATTCCCTGTTTGCCAAGCATTTTAACATGTGCTAAACTTCCCTGAATATCCTGCTTATAAAATTTCTGGTCAAAAGAAAGGGATTCGTTAAAGTTGTGAACTAACTGATTTTCTTCCTTAGTAAATCGACCGCCCCATAATTTCATATGTATAACCTCGCTTTTAATTAATTTTGTTAAAGCGGTTTTGTGCATAAATATAAATAAATTCGCATAAAACCTATAAAATTATACCACATACTACTGGTTTTTGAAACATACTTTTGATATACTGTGCAAGGATTAATAGATAAGTAAGGAGAATGACATGGAATTTTATTTTGCACCACTTGAAGGTGTAACAGGATTTACATATAGAAACGCATATAATGATTTGTTTGATGACGTGGATAAGTACTATGCACCTTTCATATCCCCATCGATTAATGATAGATTAAAAGGAAAAGAAATAAGAGATCTTTTGCCGGAAAACAATAATAAAGAGATAAATTTGGTGCCACAAATTCTGGCAAATCGGGCAGATTACTTTATAAAGGCAGCAAATCAGTTAATTGAATTGGGCTATGATAAAGAAATTAATTTGAATGCCGGCTGCCCTTCAGGCACTGTTGTGTCTAAAAACAAAGGGGCAGGTTTCCTAAAAGATACGGAAGCAATGGACAGATTTTTTGATGAAACATTCAACTGGTTAGAGAAGAAGAACAGTGAAGGTCATAATTTATCAATATCTGTAAAAACAAGAATAGGAATGTATGAGCCGGATGAGTTTGAAAATATACTTGAAGTTTACAATAGATATCCAATTAGCCAGTTGATAGTACATCCAAGAACAAGAGAGCAACTATACAAGGAAACTCCAAACATGGAAGCCTTTAAGTATGCTTTGGAAAACAGTAAGAATCCGGTTTGTTATAACGGAGATATAAACACAGTGGAGAATTATCATAGAATTATTGAGGAAATAAATGATGATTCAGAAATGAAAATTGGAAGCATCATGATAGGCAGAGGGCTTATTGGAAACCCAAACCTTGTTAATGAAATCAAAGGTGGAAAAAAGTTAACTAAAAAAATGCTAGAGGCATATCATGACAGACTATATAATGATTTTGAAAAAATAATGAAAGCAGACAAGCATTTGCTGTTTAAAATGAAAGAAATGTGGACATATATGTCACTTAACTTTGATGATTCGCATAAGTGTGCGAAACTAATTAGAAAAGCCCAAAACCTATATAAGTATAACCTGGCAGTAAATGAAATATTTGAAAAATATGAGTTGAAGTAAAGTGGAATAAAAATGTTCTCTTGTACTGTAAATCGTCCAATATATTGGAGAGTTGGGAGTGGACACCTCCGTGGAAAAGTGTACCAACATGTCATAAAATAAAAAATAAGAATGTAGGTTTCTGACATTGTTATATGCCATAATTCCTACATTCTTATTTTGTAATTTGCACTGACTTAAACCATTAATTATAACCAGACTTCAAACTATCAGTTATAACCGGACTTTAAACCAACTTCCCTATTTTTCTGATAAGATTTCAAGTATCTTATTACTTCTTTCAATGAATGCTGTCATTGATTCAGGATTAAGCGGAGTATGACTAATTACTGCAAGGTCATATAACTGCTTACACATAATATCAGTGTTTTCTCCTTCAGGGTTAGCTAAAATGTATTTAACAAGAGCATTGTTAGCATTTAATACTAATGTCTCACCTGAACCACCAAACATTGCAGGGTCCATACCGGACATACCATACATCTTCATCATATCCTGCATACGACGGCTTTCTTCTGAAACAGTAATCATTGAAGAAACTTTTTCGTCTTTAATTTTCTGAACCTTAACATCTAACTGATCACGATTTAAAGCTTTCTTAAATGTTTCTGTTAATTTTTCAGTAGCATCTTTAAGCTCATCTTCACTTATTTCTTCAGTAAATGAATCATTTAAGTCAGCATCAATTCTTACAAACTTAACATTTTCATTTTTCTGCTCAAGCTGTGAAATGAAAGGCTGGTCTATTGCATCTTTTAATACAACAGCATCAATTCCTTCAGCCTTAAACATATTTACATACTGGCTCTGCTGAACAGGATCGTTTGTGTAGAAAATAGTATTTTCATGTTTATCTTTATTTTCTTCAAGACATTCCTTAAATGTAAGATATTTGTCATCAAGATTCTTGAACAAAACATAATCAGACATCTTTTCGCAGAACTTAGTGTCTTTTAAACAACCGAATTTAATGAACGGGCTAATATCATCCCAGTATTTTTCGTATTCTTCTTTATCTGTTTTACACATGCCGGAAAGTTTGTCAGCAACTTTTTTAGTAATGTAATCAGAAATCTTTTTGACAAAACCGTCATTCTGGAGAGCAGAACGTGAAACATTAAGTGGTAAATCAGGACAATCAATAACACCCTTTAAAAGCATTAAGAATTCAGGGATAACTTCCTTAATATTATCAGCAATAAATACCTGATTGTTATAAAGCTTAATTGTGCCTTCAATTGATTCATATTCTGTATTAATCTTAGGGAAGTACAAAATACCCTTTAAGTTAAATGGATAATCCATATTTAAATGAATCCAGAATAAAGGCTCTTTGTAATCTAAGAATACTTTGTGATAGAATTCTCTGTATTCTTCTTCAGTACATTCATTAGGATGTTTAGTCCAAAGAGGAGTAGTATCACTGATACTTACAGGTCTTTTTAAAATTTTTACTTTTTTCTTTTCCGGTTCAACTTCAACAGTTTCCTTAGTTCCGTCTTCCTTTTCTTTTTCTTCAGTTTTAGCCGGCTCAACAATATGCTCAATAACAGTATCTTTATCTGTTAATTCTTCTTCCATAATTGTCTGATATTCAGGTTCAGCAGAAGGGTCAGATACAAAAATTTCAACAGGCATAAAAGAGCAGTACTTATCAAGAATCTCTTTAGCTTTGAAAATGTTAGCAAATTCAACGCTGTCGTCATTTAAATATAAAGTAATCTTTGTACCACGATCAGCCTTGTCTGAGTCAGACATTGTAAAGTCCATACCATCTTCACAGTCCCAAAGAACTGCTTTGGCATCTTTCTTATAAGATAAAGTTTCAATAGTTACTCTATCAGCAACCATAAATGCTGAATAAAAACCTAAACCGAAATGACCGATAATCTGGTCTTCAGAAGTTTTATCCTTATACTGTTCAAGGAAAGCTTCTGCACCCGAAAAAGCAATCTGGTTAATGTATTCGTCTACTTCATCAGCAGTCATACCAAGACCATTATCGATGAAAGTAAGAGTTTTCTCTTTAGGGTTTGCGAGAATCTGAATCTTAAATTCTTCATCATCAGCTATTTCAGCTTCACCCATCATTTCAAGTTTCTTTAATTTTGTAATGGCATCACAACCATTAGATACTAATTCTCTGAAAAAAATGTCATGGTCTGAATACAACCATTTCTTAATAATAGGGAAAATATTTTCACTGTTAATTGAAAGACTACCCTTTTTCTTTGACATAAAAATCACTCCTTTGTTATTGTTCATTTTCAATTCTAAAGGATATTGTAGACACGTAAAAAAGAAAAGTCAAGAGAAAATTAGCACTCAATCAAGGTGAGTGCTAAAAGTTTACAGTTAGTTAACAATTTCTATAAAATCTCTGTATCAAAATGGGATTCAAGAAACTTTGAAATTAATTTATCCCAGTAATTATCAAGAGATTTATCCATTGTAAAAAGATTAAGGGAAGAACTGGTTATAATATGTATCTGATTGCTTTCGTATATAATATGAAAATAAAGACCGCTAATATTCTCTTCAGCAATAGAAGAGCCAAGTTCCCTTACGATTTTTGAATAATTAACTTTAGGAAAAGCCATAACCAACTTAAGTCGGGTAGGAACTTTTTTTCCTTTAATTATTTCAAAACAAATATTTCTTAAGTTTTTCCAGGTGGCAAAATCTTCGGTAAAGTTTTCAATTTCATCCTTATTAAAAAAAGCTTTGTTAATATGGCCGTCAAAGGAGAAGGAAGAACCTGTTATTATTTCTCCGCTACATATTAAAAAAGAATCAAAAGTATCCTTTACAAGAAGGTTTTGCATAAAATTATTTATATCGTTTATTTTAATTGAAATCATAAACTAGATTATATCAAAACATAGTGTTTTTGTCTTTACTTTTTTTCTTCTTATAGTTATAATAATGTCATTGTATACTTTATTACAATAAATAGTTAAATTATGTAAACAGGCTTCCGTAGCTCAGTTGGTAGAGCAGCTCACTCGTAATGAGCAGGTCACGTGTTCGAGTCACGCCGGGAGCTTTAAATTAACGATTTTAGTAGAATTATGAAAGTCTGATGTACGGAATATTCCACTTAATCAGAATTTTAAGGAGAAGAGATGGCATATAAACCATACAAACCCAGGAAAGAAAAAGATATATATGCTAGGTATGATGGAAAGAATACCAAAGCCAACAATTACGATAATGGAAGCGTGAAACTGTTTGGTTTCAGGTCAGGTGCAGTATATAAGATGGTTCCGGCTATTTTATATTATGCATTTATGATTTTCTATATAGGAACAGGTATTTACGGTGAACTTAGTTATTATAAATTTGAACCAATGGACTATGTAATAACCGTATTGAAATATATTTTCTTTATAGTATGGTTTTTCAGCCCGGCAATATTTTTATCCAATTTTAAATATAGGGATTCGTTGCCGTTATTTAAGAAACATGATGCCGGTTCATCAATTATTGGAATAATTATTATAAGTCTTTTCTGTTCATTTATGACTATGGTTTATAAGGAATGTATGTCAGACACTTATAAGAAATCAGTAACGGCATATGATAGTTATCTTAAGGAACAGCGAGAAAAGAAACAACAGAATACAGAGTCAGAAAGTGTTTCATTTAATGGAATAACTTATGATTTTAATAATAATAAAGTATATTTAGGGGAGGCATAAGATGAAGAATAAGAAGATTTTTGGAATTGTTGTAGGAATTATAGTTATAATAATTGCAGTAGTTTTTATTAAAGATAAAACGGGAAAACAGACTGTCAAAGATGAAAATAACACAACTACAGTTGAGACAACAGTTGCGGAGACTACAACAGAAACTAATACGGAATCAGTTCAGAAAGCAACAGTAGCCGGTGAAAAGGGAACAGTTGCAGATAATAGTAAAAACACAGTTGTTACCAACAAAAATGGAAGCAGTAGCTCAAAGACTGATGAAAAGGCAACAACTAAGAAATCAAGTAAGAAAACAAATAAATCAACAAAGAAAGCAACAAAGAATAACAATAGTAAGAACAGCAAACCTTCAGGCGATACATATGGAAGTTATGGACCTGGAGATAATTATGCCGTGGATATATTTGGCAATGAGTCTGAAACGACAAAGAAGAACTCATCTAAAACAGAAAAGACCACAACTTCAAAGAAGAATAATTCAGGAAATTCTAATAAGAATGACGATGGTTGGTCAGATTTCTATTAATATGGTAAACTAATTCATTTAAATAAAATTAAAAGCATAAGGGAGAACACAAAGATGATGAAATTAGACAAAAAACTTAAAGTAGGTATTTTAGGTGCAACAGGTATGGTTGGACAGAGATTTATTACTTTGTTAGCAGACCATCCATGGTTTGAAGTTACAACTTTGGCTGCAAGCCCACGTTCAGCAGGAAAGACTTATGAAGATGCTGTAGGTGACAGATGGAAAATGGAAGCTCCAATGCCTGAATCAGTTAAAAAGATGATTGTACATAATGTTAACGAAGTAGAAGCTGTTGCTTCAACAGTTGATTTTGTATTTAGTGCAGTTGATATGACTAAGGAAGAAATTAAGAAGATTGAAGAAGATTATGCTAAGACAGAAACTCCTGTAGTTTCAAACAATAGCGCACATAGATGGACTCCAGATGTTCCTATGGTTGTTCCGGAAATCAACCCGGAACATTATGAAGTGATTAAGTATCAGAAGGAAAGACTTGGTACAAAGAGAGGTTTTGTTGCTGTTAAACCTAACTGTTCAATTCAGAGTTATGCTCCTGTACTTACAGCATGGAAAGAATTTGAGCCAACAGAAGTTGTAGCAACAACATACCAGGCTATTTCAGGTGCAGGAAAGACATTTAAGGATTGGCCTGAAATGCTAGGAAATATTATTCCTTTCATTGGCGGTGAAGAAGAAAAGTCAGAACAGGAACCACTTAGATTATGGGGCAAGATTGAAGATGGTGTTATAAAAAAAGCAACAAGTCCTGTTATCACAACACAGTGTATTCGAGTACCTGTATTAGACGGACATACAGCAGCAGTATTTGTTAAGTTTGCTAAGAAACCAACTAAAGAACAGCTTATTGAAGCTATGACTAAGTTTAGTGGAGAACCACAGGAGCTTGATCTTCCAAGTGCTCCAAAGCAGTTCATCCAGTATCTTGAAGAAGATAACAGACCACAGGTTCAGTTAGATGTTAACTTTGAAAAAGGTATGGGAATTTCAGTTGGACGTTTAAGAGAAGATACAGTATATGACTACAAGTTTGTAGGTTTATCACATAACACATTAAGAGGTGCTGCAGGCGGAGCTGTTCTTTCAGCAGAACTTCTTGTTGCAAAGGGATATATTGAAGCTAAATAATTATCTTAAATGTTGATAGTTGTTAAGCTTATGTTTAAAGGCTGTCATATTGACAGCCTTTAATTATTATTTCGTAAAAAGTAGAAAGAGGGAGAAAATGTACGAAAAATTATCAAAAAACGCACTTTTGAATATGTACTTTGGGACAATTACGGGAACAATAGCGGTACTTGCTATTATATTTGTGCTGGAATTATTGTTTGTTATTCCAAATAATATTGGAATATTAGTTATTTTGGGATTGATAATTGCAATAATATTGGTTTTTAACGCTATCATTAGTCCTGTTTTTAGATTTCACAGATACAGATATAAGATAGATGAGGAATCGATTGATATTATCGAGGGATATGTTTTTACAAAAAGAAATATAGTTCCAATTGAAAGATTACATAAACTACAGATTAGTCAGGGACCTTTCGACAAGCTTTGCAATGTGGCAAGAGTTAATGTTACAACTGCAGGTGGTGACGTGGAAATAAGATTTCTTGAAAATGAAAAAGCAGAAAAAATAACTGAAAGCCTAAAACAGAAAATAAACCAGATTGCAGTAGAACAGAAGAATCAAATTGCCAAAGAGCAGAAAAAACGAAATGAAGAAGAACAGAAAAACATGAATGAAACACAGGAGTAATGAGTATGGAAACAAAAAGATTTAGAAATCATTTCTCCGATGTTATTGAACAGCTGGGTGGGTTGTTAATATTTCTGTTTATTGTTGGGGTTCAGTCAATCCCGGACATATTAAGTGATACTGATGGAGATAGCAACGATGTAGTAGCTTTGATAGATAATCCTAAATATGCAATGATTGTGATTATCGTTGTGATTACAATTCTGGCAGTACTAGGTCTTATTATAGGTTTTAAGGTTAGAAGATGGTATAAAACCTGGATAATAATTGGCAACGACACAATAACAGTTGAGAGAAATACATTAAGAAGTGTAAAGAATACTGTTGGAATAAAGAATATTTCTAATGTCAATATTAATCAGAATATTTTTGAAATGATTATTGGAACTTGCAATTTGAAACTGGATACTAATAGCTTATCCACTGCAGATAGTACAGATATTAAGCTTATACTAAAAAAGCAACAGGGAGAAGAACTTCGAAATTATATAAATAGACGTGTTGAAGAAATTAACACAGGAACAATTCTTGAAAAAGAGGAAGAAGTTAATCCTTACGTGAAATATGACATTGAAGTAACATCAAAAGACATCATTACAAATGGTTTTTATTCTCTAAGTGTTGGAACAATACTTTTATTTTTAGGTTCTTTAGCCGGTTTTATAGCAGGAATTGTTTCGGACATGAACGATGGAAAAACAATTATTGCTTCATTAGGTGGTGCAATTACTTTAATCATTTTGATTATAGGTTCTCTTTATTCTATGGCAAAAAGTTTTCTTAAAATGTATGATTTTAAGGCAAGACGTGGAAAGAACAAGCTTTATATAAAATATGGTCTTTACAATAAAGTAGATTTTGCCATTCCCATAGACAAGATTAATGCCATTGTAGTTCATCAGACATTTATTGCAAGAATTTTTAGAAAATATTCAGCTGAAATAGTAAATGTAGGCTTAAATGATGATGATAGGGCCAGTGCCTATTTTACATTTTATTGTAGCAGGAAACAGTTAAAATCATATATTGATAAGTTATTGCCGGAATTTAGCGAAGGAATTGATGGGGATATAAAGAAACAACCTGATAAAGCCAAAATAAAATATATTGTGGATTTCTTAATTAATTCTGTTATTGTTTTGATTGTTGCAGCAAGCATAATTTATTATGTAAATCCTTCAAAAGTGTTTGAAATGGCAATTGTTGCAGGTTCGGCATTTATACTTTTTTATATGTTTATAGCAAAGATTTTAAGTTTCATTACCTGTGGTGTTTTCATTGGTGACGAATTGGTTGGAGTAAGGGAAGGCACTATGGGAACCAGATATTCATTAATTAAATATTGTAATATACAGTACATAACAATTAATCAAAACATATTGGAAGAAAAATTAAGAATTGCTAAAGGTGGTCTGCATATCCTTGCATCAATGTTGCACGATGACTACTTAATACCTTATATGGATGAGAATGAAATCAGTTCTATTTATAATAATATAATCAAAGAATAATTTGAAAATATCTTTTTGCGTATGAAAAGACATATGCCAAAAAGATATTTTTCTTTAATAAGAAAATTATTTTAAATTTAATGCAACAGTTTGAGAAATTTATTACACTATATAAATGTAAACGCAAAAAGTTAAAAGTAGGAAGAGGGTACCCGGTATGAATTTTAACAGGAAAGATGTTTTGGCGGCAACCAAAGGCAATATGCAGGCTTTTGAACAAATATACATAGATATAAACAATGATTTATACAAAATGGCTTTGTACATATTAGGAAATAGTGAGCTTGCAAAAGACATAGTAAGTGAAACAATTATTGATGCATTAAAAGGTATTAAAAAGTTAAAGTCAGCAGATGCATTTGAAAGTTGGATTTTAAAAATCCTAACTAATAAGTGCAAGCAGAAACTTAATTATAAATACAATAAATTTAATGTTTTTAATCCTAACATAAAAGACGAAAGTCATATGGAAAAAGTTGAAAGCAACAGTAACATTGGCAATGCCGAAAAAGCAGATGTGAAGATAGCGTTATCAAAACTAAATACGGAAGATAGAATGATTGTTTCTTTATGCGTAGTGGAAGGCTATAAAAGCAATGAGGTAGCAGAAATTCTATCAATGAATCCTTCAACTGTAAGGTCAAGGCTTAACAGAAGTCTTAAGAAGATGAAAGAGTATTTGGAGGTAGAGTAATGAATAAATCGAGCAAAAAGGTTGAGAATGAAGAAATGAAAAATAAACTAAACGATGAAATTGATGTGGAAAACATGGAAATAGCAAATCTTATAAAAAAGGACAGCGAAGATATTCCAAAGATTTCTACAGATATTAATGTGATTAATCAGATTAGAACCACAGGCAGAAAAAACAAAAATAAGATGATAATCAGACTTTGCACAGGGTTTGCAGCCTGTCTTGTACTGGTTGTTGGAACAGTTTTCTGGTATAGAACAAACACTGAAAACAAAGCAAGAGAACTGGCTTCAAGAACAGTCCATGTAGCAAAAAACAATGAATCAAGAATGGCATCTTCTTATGATGAAATATACAAAACAATGTCAGAAAAAGCTACAGATTATAGCGATACATATAGAACTAAGGCAACAGCAAAAAGTAGTAGTTCTGACAGCACCATGTCCAGTGATGGCGTAAAGAAAAAATCAGATTCAAAAGCATATTCAACAACAAATATCCAGACAGAAGGTGTGGATGAAGGTGATGTTTTAAAAACTGATGGTGAATATATTTATATTGTAAATGACAAAAAGCCGGTAGTAAATATTGTGAAGGCACAGGGCAAAGAGACTAAAAAAATAGCAAAAATAAAGATTAAATATAACAAAGAAGATGTAAATGTAAAAGAGATATATTATGCAGATAATAAATTAATAGTAATTTCAGGTGTATATGAAGATGATGTTCTGTATGGCATAGAAGATTCGGTTACGTCTAAAGGTTGTGGAGTAAACAACGGAAAATCCATAACAATAATATCTGTTTATGATATAACAGACAGAAGTAATCCTAAATTAATAAAACAGAACACTCAGCAGGGAGCTTTTGATTCATCAAAATTAAGTGGTAATTATGTTTATACAATATCTGAGGCAAATGTAAACATAACTGACAAAAAAGACTCCTGTGTACCTGAAATTAATGAAAAGCCAATGGATTATTCAAAAATCTATTTGCCAAACAAAATAGATGACTGCAGTTATACTGTTATAACAGTTATGGATATCAATAACCCCGATAAATTCTATGATCAGACAGCAATTGCAGGAAATGTTCAAAACGTATATGTAAGTGAAAACAACATATATTTAATTGATGATGAATATGAGGAAATAGATATTTCCGACACAAAAAAAGGCAAGAATATGCTAAAAAAGATAAATATTGGAAAATTGCAGGAATCCAAAAAAAATCTGTCAGCCAAGGAAATAAAAAAGGTCAAAAAGGCATATGGTGGAGAATATGACTGGTCAAAGGTTACAGAAACAAGAAAAATAGGATATTTTAAAAGTCAGATAAAAACAAATATTGTAAAGTATTCATATAAAGACGGAAAATTAAACTTTGTAAACGAAAACAGTGTAGAAGGATACGTAGATAGCAATCTGTCTTTTGATGAAAAAGCCGGATGCTTAAGATTTGTTTCAAGTAATAGTACCTCATCATATGCGGGAGAAAGAACAGTTCTTAAAGATGGAAAAGGTAAAATAATTACCGAAAATAGTGTGAACACTAACGATTATGAAAAATATTATGAGGAAGAAGTTTTAGATAATAATGTATATGTACTTGATGAAAATCTTAAAGAGGTGGCAAGTATTAAAGGACTTGCAAAGAATGAAAGTGTTTATGCAGTAAGATACCTGGGCAACTATGGATATTTTGTAACATACGAAAATACTGATCCATTATTTACAGTAGACTTTTCAGATATGAAAAATCCTAAAATCGTAGGAAAGTTGAAACTTCCGGGCTACTCAGATTATCTTCATTTCTATGATGAAAATTCAATGTTAGGACTTGGAATGGAAAATGATAAATATCTGAAACTTGAAATGTACAATGTATCTAATGGAAAGGCAAAACAGATTTCTAAGAAGGTGTTGAAAAGATATATGGATTCAGATGCCTTATATGATTATAAATCAATTATAGTAGATAAAGAAAAGAACTTAATCGGATTTAATGCAACACTTTCAAATGGTAACTACGATGATGTTTATGTTTTATACAGGTTTGAAAATAATAAATTTAAAAAGCTTGCAGAAGTTTCATTATCAGGGGAGTCTTGTGCTGTGAGAGGACTTTATATAGATAACTATTTCTACATCGTCACTCTGGGAAAAGACGTAAAAGTACTGGATTTAAACAATTATAAGGTGGTAAAAAAATTAAAATAAGCATCTTATCACAATCTAAACAATATCAAAGACGAAAAAAGTGAAATTTAAGTAGTTTTTGATATTGTTTTTTTTGCTTTGAATTAGTAGAATAAAAAAAGTATGCAAAAATGATACACATAAGGATATGATAATAATTGTGCAATTAAATATTGGCACATAAAAATTGAATTAGTTTTCAATTAATTTAATGAGAAGCGTAGAAAAAATAGAAGGATATGGGTATAAATAATGGAAAATAACAGAGATTACACACGAAGAAGTAGAAGAAGGAGAGAACTTACACCAAGAGAAAAACTCTTGATTATACTAAAAAGAAATATTTATCCCATAGCATTAGTTGTAATTATTATTTTTTCGATTGTTGTAATATTACCTGCTGAAAAGTCAAGAGAGGCGAAAAAAGAAGTAACAGCATCTATTACTGAAAATAAAAATAACACAGCACAGAAGGAAACTGAAACTACAACAAACAAGAATACAAAAGTATATAAAACAATTAAGCCTAAAACAAGAACAACAGAAAAAATCGTTGCAGAGCTTAAAGAACGATCAAAACACGATGAAAAATATAAAAAGATTTATGACAGAATAGATGAATATCCAAAGGGAATGCTTAATGCAGTTTTGAACAATCCTGAAATGCAGGATTTTCTTATTGGATATCCTGACAATCAGTACACTTTAAAATATTTAAAAACACAGTCAGACGAATCAGAAGAAACAACTTTAACAGAGACAGAAACAGTGCAGGAAACAACACAGGATTCTAATGAGAAAATAGATTTAAGTGATATTAAACTTACAGAAAAAGAAAGAAAAAGTGCACATCCTTTATTTATTCAGTGGGATGAAAGATGGGCTTATATCCCTTATGGTGATGAAAATATCGGTATGGCAGGCTGCGGTCCCACATGTATGTCAATGGTTATTGTAGGACTTACGCATAATTCAGAAGCTACACCGGCAGAAGTAGCCAGATACAGTGAAGAGAATGGATATTATGTTAATGGACAGGGAACATCATGGCTTTTAATGTCGCAGGTGGCTAAGAGCTACGGAATAACTGTTAATCAGATGGCTGTTTCACAGATTGAGATGGAAAATGCACTTGATAACGGAAATATGCTGATTTGCTCTGTTGGTGCAGGAGATTTTACAACACAGGGACACTTTATTGTAATATACGGTTACACAGATGAAGGATTTCTTGTTAATGATCCATATTGTAAAGTAAGAAGTACAAAAAAATGGAGTTTTGACAGAATAAAAAATCAAATAAAAACAATTTGGAGATATAGTTATTAGTAAAAAGCAGAAATAATTACTTAAAAATAAAAAACTTTCGATTAAACTATGGACTATTTTGTCATTTTATGAGAAAATACAATGCGAGTGTGGGCGATAATGAAAACTCACAGATAGAGCAGTAATAATTTATTATGTTATCTATACTGCATTAACATGGATTTTAATCCATAGTTTATATTTCGAAAGGAGTATTTATTCAGATGATTTATTCAAAAGAAGTTGAAATGATGTGTCCTGTAGCTAAGGGCGCAAAGCATGAACCTGCTCCAATTCCAGAAGAAGGAAAATGGGTTCACTCAAAAGAAATCAAAGATATTTCAGGTTTTACACATGGTGTTGGCTGGTGTGCTCCACAGCAGGGTGCTTGTAAGCTTACATTAAATGTTAAAGAAGGTATCATTGAAGAAGCATTAATCGAAACAATCGGATGTTCAGGTATGACACATTCAGCAGCTATGGCAGCTGAAATTCTTCAGGGAAAGACAATTCTTGAAGCTTTAAATACTGACTTAGTTTGTGATGCTATCAATACAGCTATGAGAGAATTATTCTTACAGATCGTATATGGTAGAACTCAGAGTGCTTTCTCAGATGACGGTCTTGTAGTTGGTGCCGGACTTGAAGATTTAGGAAAAGGACTTCGTTCACAGGTTGGTACAATGTACGCTACAAAGGCTAAAGGTGTTAGATATCTTGAAATGGCAGAAGGCTATGTAACAGGTATCGCTCTTGATGCTGATAATGAAGTTATTGGTTACCAGTTTGTTAGCTTAGGAAAGATGACAGACTTTATCAAAAATGGTGATGATCCTACAACAGCTTGGGAAAAAGCAAAAGGCCAGTATGGTCGTGTTGATGACGCTGTTAAGATTATCGATCCAAGAAAGGAATAGGAGGTAACAACAATGGCATTATTTGAATCATATGAAAGAAGAATTGACCAGATTAATTCTGTTTTAAATAGTTATGGTATTGCTTCTATAGAAGAAGCTGAAAAGATTACAAAGGACGCTGGATTAGATGTTTACGAACAGGTTAAAAAGATTCAGCCAATTTGTTTTGAAAATGCATGCTGGGCTTACACAGTAGGTGCAGCTATCGCTATTAAGAAAGGTTGTAGAAGAGCTGCTGATGCTGCTGCAGCAATCGGTGAAGGTCTTCAGGCTTTCTGTATTCCTGGTTCTGTTGCTGACCACAGAAAAGTAGGTCTTGGACATGGTAACTTAGGAAAGATGTTACTTGAAGAAGAAACAGAATGTTTCGCATTCCTTGCAGGACACGAATCATTCGCAGCTGCTGAAGGTGCTATCGGTATCGCAGAAAAGGCTAACAAGGTTCGTAAGAAACCTTTAAGAGTTATCTTAAATGGTCTTGGAAAAGATGCAGCTCAGATTATTTCAAGAATTAATGGTTTCACATATGTTGAAACAAAATATGATTATAAAGAAGCTAAGTTAAACATCGTTTACGAAAAAGCTTATTCAGATGGACTTCGTGCAACTGTAAAATGTTACGGTGCTGACGATGTTCAGGAAGGTGTTGCAATCATGCATCACGAAAATGTTGGTGTATCTATTACAGGTAACTCAACAAACCCAACTAGATTCCAGCATCCTGTTGCAGGTACATACAAGAAAGAATGTATCGAACAGGGTAAGAAGTACTTCTCAGTAGCATCAGGTGGTGGTACAGGACGTACACTTCATCCAGATAACATGGCTGCAGGTCCAGCTTCATATGGTATGACAGATACATTAGGACGTATGCATTCAGATGCTCAGTTCGCAGGTTCTTCATCAGTTCCAGCTCACGTTGAAATGATGGGTCTTATCGGAATGGGTAACAACCCAATGGTTGGTGCTACAGTAGCAGTTGCAGTTTCTGTTGAGGAAGCAGCTAACGCTGGCAAGTTCTAATCAAAAAGCTTGATTTTATAGGCTTTTTGGAGAGCCTTTGGAGAAATCCGAAGGCTCTCTTTTTTTATTTCTACCAAGTCTACATGTTAATCCTAAGTAAAAGTCTACGAGAAGTCTACAGAATTTTTTCTTGTAGACTTCAGATTCATGTAGACATCGTAGACTTTAGGTGTTATTATGTAGTCGTACATATTACTTTTATTGAAAGGAGAGCAATATGGGCGAATTATTTATAAAACCTAGAACACTTAAATCTGGTAAAACTGTATATGAGTATGCATTTGAGATTGCATCTGTAGATGGTAAGCGTAAAAGAAAAACCAAATCTGGGTTTGCTACAAAAAGAGAAGCTAGAGAAGCTGGCAAGATAGCACAGCAAGCATATGAACATGTGGGACAAGTCGTTGAACCTTCAGATATATCATATGCTGATTTCCTAGATATGTGGTTAGAGAAAGACTGTAAGCTCACTTGCAAATCTTCCACACTTGTAGGATATGAAAAGAAAATTAGATTATATATCAAACCTGAAATTGGCTCATATAAGCTAAAAACTATCACTAAAGATACTCTGCAAGACTTCATTACCAAAATGTACGATGAAGGTTACTCAATTAATACAGTAAACTCAGTTAAAGGATTATTAACAAAATCATTTACTTATGCTTTAGACAGACATTATATCATATCAACACCTGCAATAAATTTAGTAGTTCCAACAAAGAAACAACCAAAGAAAGCGACAAGAAGTAAGAAACATGTATATATTCCTCAAGAAGTTATGCAAAAAATATTTGAAAGATTCCCAGAAGGTTCGTCAGCTTATATCCCTATTATGATTGGCTATCATACGGGATTACGCTTGGGAGAGATATATGGACTTGTATGGGGAGACATTGACTTCGAGAATAAAACACTCTCAGTTAATAGGCAAGTCCAATGGGAGACTGGCGAAGCAAGATCGGAAGAAGAGAAAAAGAAAACTAATGGTACATCTAAATCCAATGGATATTGGTACTTCTCTAAGCCTAAATATGATTCTTTTAGAACAATAGAACTTGACGATGTAATATTAGAAGCTCTGAAAAAAGAACACGACAAACAGCTAAAAGCAAGGGCATATTTTGATGAATACTATAATCATTATTATAGCGAAAATGAGATGACATATGCTAAAACTGATGATATATTACCAATGAATAAAGTATCTCAAGAAAAGTCACCTTATGAAGTTGATTTTATTTGTAGACGAGAAGATGGTTCATATATTAGTGCAAGAACGACACAACATACTTCCTCTATAATTCATAAACAGCTACATTTTCCTCAGTACGATACACATAGTTTGAGACACACTCATGGAACAATATTGTACGAAAATGGAGCTAGTTTTATGTATATTAAGGAGAGGTTAGGACATAAAAATCTACAGACAACAATTGAGATATACACAAATCATTATACAGATACAATAAATAAAAATGGTAACGTTGTTTTAAATAATGCTTTTGGTAAGGAGAATGTATGATATATTTGATTAATAATATTCGACAACATGAAAGACATTTTTGGAATTGTTTATATGGTATCGCTACACAAGAACAAATTAAAAGAATTTTAGATGGACATAAAGTTACAATATCTGATACCATATATCAAATTGTAGAACCAGAAAAATCGTAAAAAATAGGGACAGGAGAAATTAATCTCTTGTCCCTAAAATTTTATTTTAAATTATTTTAAATATTTAATTTTGCAAAATCCTACAGTTCCTTTGTATTCAACCTTAGCGTAATTACCTTTGACATACATTACATTAACAACTGTGCCATTTTTCAATCCCTTCTTTAAAACAGTAATTTTGCTTTTTCCAAAGATTCTGATTCCGTTTTTATTTGCACCTGAAACTTTTTTAGTCCAAGTCTTTTTAAAATTATCAAATGTTTTATAAGTTCTTTTAAGCTTGGATGGCGTATCTCCCCACTTGTCTAAATAGAAATGTGGAGTATCTACAGGGCTAACCCAGTCACCACCCCAGGCAAGACCTACTTTCTTTGACTTTGCAATTTTAGCAACCTTTCTAATTGTAGCTTCATTGTATAATAATTTGCTATCATTAATCGCAATATCAAAAGCAATGCCCCACTGATGCTGACTGGAATAGTCACTGCCCTTAGCATTTGTAACAATGTTGCCCGGTTTGGTTCTGCCCTTGGCATATAATTTATCCTGATACTCCTTACTTCTAAATCCTTCTGTAATAATTAGATAAATCCCTTTCTTTGCACACTGCTTTAATAAAAGTCCTAATTTGTAATTTAACCAAGGGTGCAACTTTGTTCTATTAATTCTAATATCATGTTTCTTTGTCATAATAAAGTCCTCACTTTCTATAAAAACAAAATAAAAGAGAGTGATCTATACCACTCTCTAAGTTCACAAAATTATTTTTTTTAAAATTTCAAATTTAATCTATTACCTTTGTAATCTTCTAAACAATAATGTACATCTCCAACTTCAAAACTGAAATTATCAGGTAATGTATATACATCTGCATAATTCGATATATTTTCTTTCCCCGTGCCATAAAAATCTTTATTAAATTGATAATATGTAGTAGAAGTATTACTCAACAATGCAATCTCATATAATCTATATCCAACATCGGCAGTGTTTGGATTTTCAAATTTAAATCTAACATATCTTGCCTTTACAGGAGAATCTAATATATATCTTGTTCCTTGTCCATCATAAGATAGTTTACTTGTAAAAACTTGACTATCCATATAAATTTTTCCATCTTTTGATGTCTGCAATGTCACTTTGTTTGCGTGATGATTATAAACCCAAGCAATATCAAATTCAGATATTACTTGTTCTGTTTCTAAATCAATTCCAATAAATTCAAAACTCATTGGTGGAACTTGACAAGCCCACTGTGAATTAAAACTTAAATCGAATCCCTCATTGGGCATATATCCATTTACTAAAAGAGTAGAAGAACTAAACGCATTCTTAGAAGAATCAATATTTAATTTTTTGATTAAGTTTAATTCACTCTTCATTACATCATATTCGATCACAGGTTTTTGGGCAGAATTAACTGTGTAAACAATATCACCTTTATCGTAATCCTTATTTTGGTCAAATCGTCCCATAAAAGAATTTGATTTATATTTAACTAGATAAGTATTTTCCTTAACTCTAATAGTAGATAAATTTTTTAGTACAACTAGTCTGTCTGTAAGACATTCCTCTTTTAACTTTTCAATTTCTCCTTCAACCTTAGTTGCTTTGTCATAAGCTTCCTTGCTTCTTAGTAAGATTTCATCTATTAAATCTTTTTTCCCTTCAGGGGTAGTATTAGTACCCTGTGGATGATTATTTATATCAACTATTGCTGTTGATGATTCTAATATAATATCTTCTGAATCACTTTTTAAAAATTTAATATAAAATTTAAGTTCGCCTGGTACAGAAGTAAATTTTTCATCAATAACAAGTTTAAATATCATACAGTTATTAACAGTTTCATCTTGTAGATAATCATTGAGCATTAAACGATTTTCAACATTATCAGCAGTAATATAAACCATTACAATATCACAAGATGACAAGTCGAGATTGTTATATGTTTTTGGAATAAGAAATTCGAAATAATCTACATTCTTTTCGCCCTCAAATATTCGGATTCTATTGCAAACACTTAATGCTTTGGAATCATTTCTAAAAACTATCTGTTTGCCCATATATCCTCCTTTCATAATAAAAGGACTAGTCAAATAGTAACTAGCCCTTGATTTTGCCCAATTTAGAGCATTTTATTAGTTTTCTTTAGAAACACTCTTGTTATAATTCTCAGCTTCTATCTGAGCCTGTTTTAAATAAGAAATGTGTATTTCATTGTGTAATTCTTTCATTATTGAATCTAAGATAAATGGATGTAACCCTGATTGATTAATCACATTTATTAAATTATTCTTAGTATCTTCAATAACCATTGTTATAGGCTTTTCAACCTGATTATTTTTATTTTCCATATTTTAAATTTTCTCCTTTAATTCCTGTACTTCCTTTTGAAGTGCATATATTTTATCTGTTAATTCTTTATAGATTTGTTGTCCAAATGCTATGTGAAGTGCGTGTAGATTTTCATAATTTATTCTTAAACCAACGCCGTCTCTGATATATGCTTGCTGTCCAGTATGTTCATTTGTCTGATATGTTTCTATAATTTGATAATCAGAAGAATTAAGTCCGCATCTATCTAAATTATTTTTAACCTCATTGGCAATAAGACCATAACGAATCTGTTCATCATCTCCAAGAGTATCAGTTTTGAATTTATACTGTTTTGGTTTAAACCCTAAATATAAATCTTTAACATCGTTCAAGGATTGAATTTCTTTTTTTAGTCTAATGTCAGAAGAAGTTTGGAGTTGAACTTTAAATCCATTATTTGCATATAAATTTTGTTGCACATACAAAGAATTATGAGTATATATAAGTTCTTCGCCAGTACCATTCATTGTGTTGTAACTTAATTGAGTCCAGTTATTTTTTGTTCCATCATCAGGGAAAAACTTTAGATAACATCCATTTTTTACAGAAGGATTATCATAAAATTCACATTTGTTGTTAAAAATATGTTTTGAGTCCCATCCACTTTTATCACTTCTTAAATCAAAATAAATATTTTCATAGGTTTTTGTTCCAATACCAAAAGATATTCGTCTGTGATTAATATCGCCATCTATAGGTTGTTCTTCGTTAGCAGACATAATTCCCAAACCATAATATTCAGAATTATTATATGTGTGATGTCCAAAGTCAAATTGTCCATAAAAAGTATTATCTTTATACAACTTTAATTGGGTTGCATCTATGTTTCCTTTAAACGAACCAGAACCTTTAAATACACCATTTCCATTTGTGTCAACCCCCACAATAGGATCTTCACCATTTCTAATACAGAATAAATACCCCTTCAAAGTATTATTTCCAGCGTTATGATTTGGATCAATTTCGACAGAATAATCTCCATTGGTAAAATAAGCATAGCCGCCACCAATTTTAGGAGAAATAACAGAATCTTTTGTGATTTCTGTTCCGTTGTACAAATTCTTTTTAACATTATCTTGAAAATTGTTAAAGTTTGTATATGTTTCAGTTAATCCATCTTCTAAAATTGGTTCACTGTATTCTATTACATCAGAGGCATAAATATACTTTATTCTCGACCATATAATTTTATTTGCAGTCCAAATTGGAATAGTAGTAGACCATTTTGTGTCAACATTTGGTTTTTCCTGTTGTCCGATTAAGCAATATTCTTTTTGCGTTTCGTTGATTAAAGTGTTATTATTATCACAATTCCATCTAATTGCCTGTTTGCCACTAAGAGTAATTCCGTTTCCATCTATTTGCACATTTCCTTTTTCACTTGCAACATATAACTTTTGGGTTAACATCATCTTACCAACAAGGTTTTCAGCGATTACACCATAACCTGTTGAGATTTCTCCTGTATATGGATTTGTAAAACTAGTTTCTCCAAGAGCCATAGAAACTGTCTCCCAATTGTTATTTGTCATTGCAATTAAGTTACCTGTAATTCTTAATTGCTTGTCACCATAAAATCCTACATCATCCATACGTTTAGCGAGAATACCTCCGGAAGAAATGGTAACAGATTCAGAATCATCGGTCTTAATCATAGCATTTGCAGCGTTCAAACCGTTATTATAAATATCGGTAAAAATATTCTTTGCATTTTTACCTTGCTTTGCCTGAACAACGGTACTGTTATAAGAAGTAGCCATGCTTTGTGCTTGATCTAAAATACTTTTTGTATCACTAGTTGTCCCATCAACACTTTCAATCTTGTCGGCAAAAGTAACAGAAAAGTCAGAAGTAGTATCACCGCTAACTTCAACACCAATAATTCTTAACTTTAATAATTCATCATCAGTTCTAATTCTTATGTAATTATATAATTGAAAACTATCCCATAAAGGTTCGAATTCGGGGATGGCGAAGATATTGTTAAGAGTAGCAGAAATGGTTCTTTGAACAACACAAGCCTTATTTAGTTCTTTTGTGGCAATGTCAACAAGTTCCTGTGCTTTCTTTAGACACTCGGAGTCACTTAAACTATCTGAAACATAGTTACTGTTTTCATAAGTATCTTCTCTACGATACATACACATAATATTATATAATTCAACTCCGAGGAATGTTTCAAGGTCTAAACCAGACTGAATTTCGGCTTGTTTGTTCTGGATATCAGAAATAAGATTTATTTGTTTATCAACTTGACTTTGACGTAAATTATACAATTCACTTGTAATATCAAGAAGAGTGCGATAACGGTCATATATTAAATTCTTGTTTGTATCAGTGGAAACAATATTTGAATCCTGCAATGTACTAATACAGGCATCATATCCATCTCTAAAACTCTTTAATCTAGCCAAAGAATATTGATTGAAATAATCATAAACTTCTTTTCTTTTTTCATCAGTAAATTCTTCATTCTCTGAAAGATATTTATAAATATCTTCATCTATATCAAGAATTCCCTGACTATTTAATTTTCGCATGATTTTTTGTTTGATGAACAATCCTTCATTTTCTTCACCAACAATACTGACACTAAACGTTTGATCTTTTTGTCCTTCAGTTTTTGGGTAATAATCACTTTCGTCATCTACTTTTGTTAAAGTAAAATTACCTGTCCAAGTTGCAGTAGTAGGATCATAACTACACTTGTCACTCATCATTTTTAAAGTAAAACGGCTATCATTATAGATGTTAGCCATTGCTTCAACATTGTTGCTTACTCCAATAAAATAATTTTTATTATAATCTGATAGTTTAAAAACACCAACCTTATTATCTATCAATTGTTGTTTAATACTATCGTACATTTCTTTTGCTGTCGTAGCAATCCATTTATCTACACTATCATCTGCATTCCCTGGCATCATAGAACTTTCTAATTCAGATTTTCTATCATATGCCTTAAATAACTCTTCTACAGTCTTTTGATACTGAGGTCTTCTAATTTCAATTTCTTTCTGATATTCATTTAATCTAACTATAAGTTCCTTTGGCATATCCTCTTGTTGAAACTTGTCAAACTTATAAATATAATTAGAACCTGTAACATTAATTGCTCTAACATAAGCATTAATCGTATCATCTCCACCTTTTATCCTAAAACAGTTCTTAATTTCGTCCTTATTGGATTCTAATACAATTTCCTGTGCAAGATTTTCTTTGGAAATATAAACATTTGTATCTGAACCAATTGCAATATATTTTAAATCTCCATTTTCATCTAATCCATTAGATAAACTGTAACAGTTAATAAGCCTATGGATAGTGTCGAAAATAAATACAACATTTGCTTGTTCAGCAACATCTTGCGTTAAAAAATCGTAAATTGATGTTCCATCAGCAGTAAATGTACGCTGAAACTGAGTTGATTGTTCTATGGTATAATCATCATCCAAAGAAATGTATGGAGTTACATATCCAATATCCCAATGCGGTGCTTTGTCGGCAATTACACGATGGAGAAGAGAATGGTTTTTGTCATCGGGATTATAGAAAACAGTAGGAATAAAATTACCATCCTTATCAAAATCATCCTTATTATATTCAGTCATTTCCATTGTCATTGCATCATCGTCATTAACATGAAAATCATTCAAGTATAATTGTGCCAATTCGGTTTCTAACGAATAACCGTGAACTGATTTTACGGTTTTTGTATTGTCAGTATAAGTTACTGAAATCTCGAATCGACCATATTTCATTACTTCAACAACCTTTAAGTCAGTGATTTTGTCCCATAATGGATTCTTTTTACCATCCACGTATTTTGCAACATCAAAAGATATTTCATCTACACTGTTACCTAAAACAGATACATTCCAATTAGTATATTCTCCAAGTTTACCTATTTTCTGAAAGTCCTTTGTCATAAGAAGAAGTTCAGGATTAGAAAGCTTTGAAGTGTTCTTATCTAAACGTATTAATCTTGTTAAATCTTTACTAAATACTGCCATTATAATGCCACCATCCTTGCTTCTCTGTAAGTAATTTCTATATCTATATCATTAACTGAGTCAGTTACAATCTCATTACTTCCGTCAATTAAACGAGGAAAATACCAATTAAAATGATTTGGATTATCAAGACCTGTGATGATTTCGTTGTCACAATCTAAAGAAAGAAAATCCGTTTTAATTGTTTCAAATACTGTTAGGTCGTAATTAAAATATGCAGGCTTATAATCTTCATCTTTATTTGCTTCAGTAATTTGAAAATTGGTATTAGAACCTGAACTACTTGAAGAACCTGGTTTTGTGTTATTATTATTATCCTTTGAACTAGAGGATTTTGAAGTATCATCTTTAAACCCTTCTGAATTGGCAAAATAAAGGTTAGTAAGAACACAATAGCTTTCTTCCGGGGACTCTTTTTGTAAAGTTAACGAGTTGCAATCCTCAAGTATTTCTTCGTGTAATAATTCATCCTTAGAATTATAAATTTCTTTTTTCAAGATAATTTTTTTGAATTGTGTATCAGTTACTCTAAATAACTTAAAATCAATTACTTTCTTTGTATTTAAATCGTATTTTATTCTAGTTTTTTCAAAATCTGAAGAATAAGTAGATACACTAATTAAATTGATAAAAGTAGAAGAAGAATAATTTTCTCCCGCAATTGACAAATGAGCATATTTTTTTGTGTCTAAAAATATATAAAATTCATTTTTATCTTCATCAAAAGAACTAAAATCAACCTTTTTACTTCCGATAATTCCATGTGATTCATTTGAAAAATAAATATTAAAACCATTTGGATAATCAGAAATTGAATTATTTATTGAAAAATGTAGTATGGTATAATCATACAAATTGGTAATATAAGTAATCTTTGATATATCAATTTTTTTGTTTCTTATAAATTCAAATTCTGAAACTGTTTTTTGAGTTTGACACATCAAATCGTTCATTGATAAATCTTTTCTTAAAAAAGGCATTCCTATTTCATAGAAAGAAGTTGCCATATCATTATTAATGCTTCTTTCTTTATCAAATTTGTTCTCTATGTTGAAAGAGCCAATAGTATGTATATTACTCATTTCAAATTTTTCAGGATAAATATATTCATCTGCGTCAGTATCTACTTCAAAAGAAAAAGGAGTAGTACTGTTAATGGTTGCCTGTTTTGTTATAGTGTCTGTAAACCCATAAGCACAATTACTTGTAATGGTTAAGTCGAATCCGATTAAATCATCATATAATCTATGTGGCACAACATCAATTTTAACTTGATACCAAATATCTGAATCTGAGCCAATTTCTTTACCCATAGCAACAGAAAAATAAGGATTCTGAATGTTCTCATTACCTTGTGCATACTTAAACAATTTATATCCGTCAGTTTTCTTTAGCCATTTTGTAATTTTTCTCTCCTCGTTATGATTAAAGTTCATATCTTCAATAGAATCACTTAAACAAGGATTCTTCATAATAGAAATGGTGGTGCTTAATGGCTCATTGTATTGTGAACCATAGAATCTAAACTTATCTCTGCCAGGAGCTTTGACAGAATCATATTCTGTATTACCACCAGATGTTTCTCTATTGTCGTTATTGAAGTTTACAATAATACATCCAAAGTCGCTAAGATAAAGTCCGTCAAAACAAAAATCCATTGCAATCATAGCAAGTACCTCCTTCCATGTTAGTTATTTTTTATTTATAATTTTATTTAATTCTTTCTTGTAAGAATTTTCTAACTCTTTAAATTCATCCAGAGCTTCCTCATATCTTTTCTTACAATCTTTAGCTTGAGCAATTAACTCTTCATAATTGCTTTTATACTTGTGTATAGCTTCAATTTCCTGACGCAATAACGCATTTTCACGCATTAGTCGCTGATTTTCTTTATATAAAACATCATTAGTAACAATGTCAATTTTCTTTTTCTTAAACATATAATTTTTCTCCTTAAAATAAGAAGAGCAGTCCCATAAAGAGACTACTCTTCAAATAATAATTATTTTATTCTGTTAACCGATAAACGACCACCACCATTTATTTTGTCAACTGTAACACTTTGAAGAGCTTTTTGCATCTTCTGGTTTGTCTGAATTTCACGAATGAATTCATCACCGTTAGTTACATTATTCAATTCAAAGTTAAAGTTTACTCCACCATAATCAACATTATTAGGAATAACTTTTGCTAAGTTTGCCAAATTATTTGACATTTTGTGATTCTGCTGTGGTAAATTGCCTTGCATATTCTCGACAAATTGCTTAAACATTTCTGTCTGAGCAGGAGTAAGAATTGCCTCTCCATTCTTTACCGAAGCAAGTCCATCATCTCCATTGGCTCTAATCTGTTTATTGAGTGAATCAACAGATACAACACCACCTTTGGAGAAACCTTTAAGCCCAATAGAATGTAATTTTTTTGCTAATTTACCAGATTTTTTGTAATTTCCATCTTGTTTTACACCAAGAAGTTTTGCTAATCCTTTAAGATGAGAAGTACTTAAAACATAAGTACCGTGTTTATCTTTTGTTAAAGCAGCAATTTTCTGATTAACATAAGAATATTCTCTTAAAGGTTTTGTACTTTTAGATTTATTCTTATTTATATATTGTTTAGCTTTTGTTTCTTCTGATTCAATACCAATTGCTGTAATTTTATTATTAACTTTTGGTGCAGAAGAACTAGGCTTCGAAGAATTGTTATTAAAAGAATTGTCATCTTTCAACTTTACAGGATTGGTATTACCATTAGCACTACCATCATTATTAACTCCACCTTTTCCATTGTTGTTTGCGTTAGGGTTTTGAATATTATAACCATTATTCTTGGCAATAGTTGCAAGATAAGAACCGTTCGTACTATTTCCAATACCCAAACCCTCAGCAAGAAGTTCATCAAACTTTTTAAGGAATTTTTCTTGCCATTCCTGATATTCCTTCTGAAGTTTGTCGAGCATCTTAGAAACGTCAGAAATATAACGGTCATATTCTGTGTCCTTTAAATCGTCAACAGCGTCATTCAAAGAAACTTGAAGTTTCTGCTTCTGTGCCATCGCCTCCTTAGATGTATCACCGTTCATTGCAGCAAGCTGTTTTCTAAGAGTGTCGATGTTCTTAGTCTTTTCTTTTATTTGCTTTTGATAATCGTAAATATCTTTTTCAGTTTCGAGCTGTTCTTTCTTTTTATCAATAAGTTTTTGTAACACAGTCATTTGTGCTTGGTAAGACTTGGTAACTTCATCAACAATCTTTTTCTCAATACTATATTTACTAGCTATATTTTCCTGTTGAGTCTTAATAATATCGTTAATTGCATTATTAAGGGCTTCTAAAGAACTATATTCATAACCCACACCATATTCTTTGGTAGCCTTCATATTTTCAAGACGTTGACGTTCAGCAGTGGCAATATTTACTTTCTCATCAGAAGCATAGTAGTCAGCAGTATAAGAATGTAATCTTGCATTTCCTGCGTCAGTACGAACACCAGTATCAGAATCAACACTGTCTTCATGTTCGATTAAACCAAGTAAGAAGTCCTGTTCGTCAATGATACGTTGATAACCTTCAAGTTTTTTCTCAAAGTTTTTTTTATTGCCCTCAGCAATAGCATCATTTAACTCATATTGAGTTTTGGTACATTCAGCGATAGAATCATTAACTTTGTTAATCTCATCATTTGCGGTATACCATTCAGCACTATATTTCTTAATACCCTTTAAACTTTCTGCAAGTCTATTCTTTTCTTCAATAAGAAGAGCTTTCTTTTGGTCTGTCTGTTTTTTCTTTTCCTTATAGAAAGAATTGTCAACAGTAGCACCAGAAGCTTCAATGTTATCAATCTGGTTGTCAAGATTTTGAATACGTGCGTCAATGACAGTGAGTTTATTTTCGTATTCATCTTTAACATTGTCGAATTTAGTTTTTGGAGCTTCAATATCCTTATAGTAGTTATATTCTTGCTCAGAAACATCTTTTTCCTGTTGAGCTTTTGTCTTTGCGTTTAGAGCAGCATTATACTTAACAGCAGCTTTGTAAGCTTTTGAACCTTCTTTGAACTTAGCTAAATCAACTTCTTTACCATTCTTAACAGCTTTAGTGATAGATTTTTTCTGTCTCTTGCCAACAGATTTCTTTAATGTTTTTCCAGCACTTTTAAGATTTTTCTGAGCTTTGTTATTGGCTGATTTGTTAGCATCATAAGTTTTCTTTTTCTGCTTAACTTCGTCATCAATAATCTTGTTTTTAGCAGTAGCAGTAATAGCATTATCTAACTTCTTTTCAAGGAGGTCGATAGCATCACTGAACTTCTCGATTTTGCCCGCAGCTTTGTCGAGTGGAAGATTATATAATTCCTGAGCCTTTTCAACAAAAGAATCTAATGCACTAGTAGCTTTCTCGTAGTAATCCTGATATTTCTGAATCTTATCAGCAGTCTTACTACCGTATTCCTTGATTAAGTCAGAAGTCTTGCCTGAGATTTTACCGTTACGAACCTTTGCTTTAAGACTTTTATCTGTTTTAGAGTTTTTACTGATTGTAACACCGTTAGCCTTTTTCAGATACTTAGTATAAGCAGAGCCTTCTGTGTTAACCAATTTCTTGGCATAACTTGTGGCTTTTTTATAGTATTTGTCTATGAATTTGAGAGAAGAATTTTCAATAATGGTTTTCCATCGGTCGAATCTAGTTTGAAGATTGGTGATTCTACGTTCAATCCAGTCGAATTGAGTTTTAGAATCGGAAGAAGAGTTTTTTCCGCCGCCACCAGTATTTTTATTTGGATCGTTAGCGTCTACATCAGCACCAGTACCACCAGAGCCACCACCAGTTTTAACTTCCGTTTTGGCATATTTTTTGACGTTCTTCTTATCCTGTTTGATTTTATTTTTCCAAAATTGCGTTTGAGCTGTACGTTTAGTATCTTCTGCATGAGAACCAGAAGGATTATTTTCCCATTCTTTTTGAATATCTTCAAAAGAACTCAAGTCAGATTCAAGCTGCATCAAAGCTTCTAATGCATTTCCTGTTATTCCTGCCTGTTTTGCCAATGTAATAAGATTGTTAACACTTTTACTAGTAGATAACGAACTTTTATTAGCAAGGTATTTCTGGAAAACATATTTCTTAATGGCAGCTTCAGTGACACCATACTGACTTCCTTCATTTACTAATTCTTGAATATCAGCTTCTGTAACATCAGCAAACTCTTTCTTTTTAAGATTAACATTTACTAACTGCTGTGCAATTTTATCGTTAACAACAGCTTCAGAATTTTTAATACCAAGATCATTTAACTGGCTAACATAATATTGCTTTGTTGCCACATCGACTTTTCCTGTTGAATCAACAATATTATCTAAAAATGCATTTGAGTTAATGTATTCTGTCGCAAGCTTGTTTTGTGCTTTTCGACATTCTTCAAGAGAGGAAGTAGTAGAACCTAAAGTTTGTTTATACTTTTTCCAAGATTTTAAGTTGCCGAATTCTGATTCCATACTTCCAAGAGTATCGGCACTGGCAGCTTTGTTTTCTTTCTTTTCAGTGTAAGCAGTACGAATAGAAGTGATAGAAGATTTAAGATTACTTAATTTCTTAGCACTGTCAACGGTTTCATTTATCTTCTTAACAGCTTCTTCAGCACTAATATTCATTGAGTCGAAATACTTCTTGGCGTTACCACCATCAGCTTTTGCAAATGTTTCATCAGTAAGTTTTCCTGCTTCGGCAAGTTCAAGGATTTCTTTCTTGGTGTTTTTATAGTCTTCGTTGTTATCCAAACCAACCCAAGCATCTTTAAAAGAAGATTTTGGTGTTTTATTAACCTTTTTCTGACTTTCATTCCATAAATTAATAGCTTCATCAACAGTAGTAGCATTTTTAGTTGTTTCATTGAAAGATTTTAATTTTTCATCATCATTTTTGATACCCTGAGATGTTAAGAAATCTTCAAGTCTTTTAGAATCTTTTGAATTATAGCTACGTCTTTCAGTACCATTTTTATAGTACTTTCCAAATCTATCAATAGTTCTAGTGTATAAATCAGAATTTATATAACCCTTTTTTTGTAAAAGCTTTATATAATCTTCTGTACTAAGATTTGACTGTTGTGCATACCTAGTAAGTTCGTTATATGCATTTTTTTGATCCTGACTTGCATTTCCATAATCAAAATTTAATAAATCTTCGGTTGTATAACCATTGAATTTTGATAGTGTATCTTTTAAGTTTTTTTCTGATACCGAACCAACTTTGAAATTAACATCAAATTGCCAACTTGCAACAATATCTTTTAATTCAGGATACATACTTTGGAAATATTCAACAACTCTTGTATCTCCTTCGGCAGCACCTGCATCCATACCCTCCGAAACAGCCTTAGCATAAGCTTCTTTTGCCTTTTCTATTTTTGTGGTATCGCCCTCGGTTTGAGCTTTTTGATAATCATCATAAGCAGAAACAATCTTGTTATATTCTGAAGAATAATCTTTTGCTCTGTTGTTGTCTTTTCCAAGAATCTGTTCATTTAAGACATAATTATTATACATATCCTTGTACTTAGCAGATGTACTCTTAGCATCGGAAATAGCATTTTCTAATATATTAGAAAATTCCGAACCAAAATCAACTCCACTATCCTTAATAGCAGCTTTAATAGTAGTTAAAGTATCATAAACATCACTAGCAGTGCCAGAAAAATTGAATGAATTATATGAATCTAATCCATTACCAGTTATTTTCGAAACAATATCTTCTAATTGTGAAAGTTTATCATCTGATACATTAGCTGTTCCCAAATTAACACTATAAGAACCGTATTCATCTTTCATACGGTCTACGTTATTGTTATATCCTTCAAGCCAGTTCATAAATTCAGCATATTTTCCACCAGAAGTAAGAAAATCATTTAATGAACTATCCCATTGTTTCTTAGCCAAAACATCCCATGCACTTGCTTGACCGTTAATTGCATCAGTTACAGCTTTAACAGAACTTTCTTCATCGCCAAATTTTTTAATCATTTCGGTCTGAATTGATAAAAGTTCTTTTCTTGCATCAGATACATCAGCAATAGAAGAAGATGAAGAATTCATCTTTTCACGTAATTCTTCAACTTTGTCCTTATAAGAATCTAACGAATCTTTTGAGGTATTAAATGAATTTGCCGAATCCTGTGCTGCATTAGCTACATCTTTTGAAACTTGTGTGAGTTTATAAACAGCAGTAATAGCAGTTGTGATTGCAAACATAGCAATCATATTACCTGCCAGAGCAAGACCTTTAAGGGCAACATTAGCCGCTTTAGCACCAATGGTCATTTGCTCTAATCCATTATTATAAGCAATAGCAGACTGCTTTGTTGCATTCTGAGCATTTTTTACATCATCAAGAGATACTTTTGTCAAATCATTTTCTTGAACAAATTTGGCTTGCCATTTTTCACCTTCTGATAATCCTTCAAAGTATTTTTGCCAACTAGACTGATTAGAATCAACTAATTCTTTTTGTTCCAATAGATTATCTAAAATACTTTGCGGATTTTTTTCATAAACAGAAAGATCTTTTAATTTATCTTGTATATCAGATTTAGTAATAATAAATTTATCACTTAAGTCTTTCTTAACGGAAGAATTTTTCCACGCATTTGCAATATTAGATATTGTATAATCATTTGTTACAATTAATTCATCAGAAACTTTTTTAAATCTATTTCCAATATCTTCAAATGATTTCCCCAATATTCCAAATTTCGACGAAAATGTATCTTTATCACTGTCAAATGTTTTGAATATCATACTATTTTACTACAAGTTGTTTGAGGACTTGTTGAATTTTATTATATGTGATACAATTTTTCATAAATTGGAGGTGTGTCATCATGTTAATGTATTGTAAAAAATGTGGAAGAACAATTATAGATTCAAAAAAATGTGACATTTGCAACTCTATAACATATGAAGTTCCTGAAGAATATCTATTACTATATAATGGAAAAATTTATAAAAATAATTTGAATGAAAGCAAAAAAGACCAATTCATAGAAGAGTGCGTAAAATCTTCACCAGAATTTGATGAATATCTCTTTAATAATCGAGACAGGATCAAAGCACAAAAATCTGCCGAATATGAACGAGATATGGCTATAGGCAACGCTATTCGTCAAGGTGCAGATATTAAAACTGCCTTTCGTAATGGTGGACAAAATATGCCTAAATGTCCCACATGTGGAAGTCTTAATGTAGAAAAGATTTCAACAGGAAAGAAGATATTCGGAGGTGCAATGTTTGGGCTATTCAGTTCGGACGTAAGAAACACAATGCACTGTAAAAATTGTGGGGCAAAATGGTAAACATATGTTCCCACATAATCATATGAAATATTTTGGTATATAATTATCCATATAATATGAAAGGGGAGAACACTATGAACACAAAAGAAATCAAACTCGCTGATGGCAAAATCTTAACACCTGTTGAATATCCAGGTGAGCAAATGAAAAAGTTCTCTGAAATGATGGACTCACCGCAATATCAGAATTATGCAGCTAATCAGATGAAAGAACAGCTTTATAAAAATCTTAGTTTTAATGAGAAGCCTGAACAACCTAAAAATATTATGGTTGAGAAGCAATCCGAAACCAATGAGTTGATTGAGTTTACGAATGAACAGATTTTAGAATTACAAAATCAGCTCAAAGACTCAAAGGTTCAATTGAAACAAGCCAACGATAAACTTGCTTCCCAGACCTTAGTAATCAAACAGTTGAAAGCTGATTTGAAAGAAGAGAGTGAAAAAGCAGATAAGATATCATCTAAAGATATCATGTTAGCCATAATTACAGGATTTATTGGATTGCTTGCAGGACTTATTTGTGCATATTTTGCATTTAGTCTTAATGGGTAAAATAACAAAAGAAAAATCCTATAAAAAATAATAGCGAGTTATAAAGTGAAATTATCATAGACAATTTTATATATTTTTGTGTTTTCAATTTCAATATTCATCACAACCTTTCTACAAATATTTGTTGAATAAGGAAAACTAACATCCAGACTCCAATTCATCATATACACCTTTACCAAGAAGTCGTTCCTCAACAATTTTAAGAATATTCCGATATTCCTGTTGAGTACAGTTTTCACATAATAAACGTTTTACAACATGGTCAGCAATATAAGATTCTTTTTCGTATTGCATCATTTGTTGTTCGATAGAATTTAACATATTTTCACCTGATTTCTGAAAGGAGATTGTTATGACTTTAAATTATGATTGTATAAGAGATGTTTTATTATAGTATGATAATGAATAGGATGAACTCGCCTAAACATATGTTCCGACTAGTAAAATCCATCAACATGATTTAAAGACATTACCACATCATTACCAACATAAGCTGTTTTATGACCACTAAAATAATCATCATATGTTGCATATTCTAATTCGTTACGTTGTTCCTTAAACTCATCAGTGAGAAGTGCAAGAATTTCTTCTACTTCTGAATATGTACATTCGTGATTTTTAAGCATTTGAGAAATTTTAACTGAGAGATATAGTGTTTTTGAGATATATTTATTATCCAATTTATCACATCCTTTCAATGGAGGTATACTAATGAAGCTTAATCCTGATTGTATGAGAATTATACTTAAATACTGCGTAGAACATATTGATTATAAAGATATTGGTCTTAATCAATGGCATGAAAATTCTGTTACACTTGCTATGCTATATAATAGCGATGAACTCAAAGAGTTTGAGAAGAAAGAAATTATGTATTCTGTAATGAAACTTTATGAGTATAGGTTTATTACTGTATCAAAAATTCAACCAACAAACGGACAACAATATTTTGACAGTTGTGAAATAACAGACGTAACAGTTTATGGTCACGACTTCTATAATTCTATTCAAGAAGATACCATTTGGAATAAGACTAAAAATGTTGTTGGTCAAGTTGGAAATCATACATTGAAGTTCATCGAAGATACTGCTCAGAAGATTGCCGTTGAATCTGCGAAGCAAGCTGTAAGTATTACAATGATGCAGAAATGATCAAATAGGATAGAAGAGTAGTGAAAAATTGTTGCATAATGAAAGACACCTTAATTGGTGTCTTTGTTTGTATCTGGATATATGTATTCCTCAAAATATTGAAGTGTAGAAAATTTCAAAATATCATCTCTATGTGATACAGTCAAATCAATTTTTGCTCTTTTATACAATTCAATATAATTCATAAATTGTTGTTTTATTATGTAATCTTTTCCTCTTAACTTTCGATGTTCATCTGGTCTTAAAAATGCTTTTCTAGTAATATCTATATAATCTTTATTTAATATAACCACTGCTTTTGAATAATCAACACCGCATTTTTCACGTTTATTTGTAAAGAAAGCATGTGGATGATCTACGTGAGAACGCAGTGGAATACAAAATAGTCGATTATACAATTCAATTGTTACATGAGCATACGGTCTATCTTTTTTTATTTCCATTTGCGGATATTTATTATGTGGATAATCGTTATAAAACTTTTCTGTTAAGAAAGTATATTCCATATATTTCTCCTTTGTATAATAAAAAACCTCTGGTTTATGTAACCAGAGGAAGATATCTTCTCAGTGGACTTTTCTTTATTTTTACTTGGTTGCGTCCTACAACCAAATATTCTCAGTGAGCTTTCTTTAATTTACTTCTCGTGACTCTACGAGAAATCTTCTTATGAAGATATATGAGAATTATCTTTACTTATATTATACACAATTATAAGAAAAAATCTATGCTTTTTTGAAAAACTTTTAAAATTTTTAAGTCAATAAAAGTCGAAATAATACGATATGTTTTACACCAGAATATTCTTAAATAATTTATAATATTTTAGGGGGATAAGTTTAGCAAAGTCTACGGAATAATTCTGTGGGCTTTTGTGTTCTTTGTGTTATAATCATATTAACAAAACATCGGAGGTAGTTATATATGAAAGAATTAACAAAAGAACAGATTAGTAAAATAGTAGACAAAGCATTCTCAGAATCAGTAGAAAACATTATAGACATTTTTACAGATAATATAGAGTCATTTTCTGACACCTTAAAAGATGAAAGTACAGGAATCAAAAATTCAGCACTTTACTTTGCATCTATGACAACTGTGCTTCAAATATCTAAACAAACATTAAAAGAAACTATTTATGAGATTCTTTTAGAAGAAGAGTAGTTATATTTTTAATTTTTTTTGAGTCCAAAGAATGTAATATATCTATATTATTTTTTTGACAAAAATATTCGTGTAATAAGTCTAATAGTTCATCAGTAAACATTGGATTTATTGCACGAATTTGTTTCTTAATTTCATTTAATTCCATAAGCTCAATCCTTTCTCTAAGAGAAGAGTGTTTCTCCTATCTTATTTATTCTCTATTTTTTATTCCATCTTATCTACGCATTGGAATGATACGCCAAACAATTAATCAGAAGATAAGTTTCTGCATTTAATGTAAATCCATCACAGATTTACCTCTGTTGTGTCAGAGAGTACCGAGCGCATATTCGCCAAGCATCGTTGCATATAACTTGACGTAGGAGTTGTCGCTACTGTGAGGGCTTGTCTCGGAGAGACCTGTCCCATCGGATTCCTTGAGCGTCACGCTTTTACGAACCTAATTATGTTGCCATAATAGGAGAGTGGTGATACGTCTGCATTACCAGACCGTTGTACGCAGTTCCCGATTATTGTCCTAATTATTTATTTATCACCGTGTATTTCACGGCTAACATACTTTAAACCTATGTATCCATAGTAAATTATGTATGTTGTCGGCATATTCAAAACAGTGAGGGAATACATTTTATCCCTACCGACATTTTTAAATGAAAATGCTGCTGCGATTCCTGTGAGAATAGTTGGTAATAATCCAACTGTATCTACAAAATCAGTAGCACCTTTAAGAAGTGTGGATAATAAATCAATTCCATTCTTGATAGTTTCGGAGTCGATTACTTTAAACCAGAACTCCTGGGCATGGTTCTGTAATTGAGCCATTTTCATTATATTCAGCCAAGCTCGCAACGCTTGACCAGTTGTTAATAAATATTAAAACAGTTGATTAGACTGTTTTGGTAAATTTCCATTTCTCATTTCGAGAAGATTTCCTATCACCAGAAGCTACTCTATATATTTCACTTTTGTTTGAAATTGAGTCGTTTTCGGCTTCATATATCGTTTTGTAAGTCTTAATATAATTGTTATTCATATCATACTTGTCTACGCCAACTATAAATTTGTCAGTGGTTTCAGTTGGAATTTTAAAATTTCCAGAAATATAATCTTCTTCAAAAACCCAATAACAATCATACGCAAATTTTTGAGTTCCTTTCAAAACTCGATTTACAGTCCCAACTTTATAACCGTTCTTATTCATATCAGACAAAGAACAAAATCTATTAATATATTCCCCATTTTTTGATAGTTGAATAACGGCTCGAATATTAAACACCTTTTCTTTATAATCCTTTGGTAAAAACACCTTTTTATTAGTGATAAATCCTTGAATTGTTCCTTTTTGAATTTTTAACAAATTTGATATTTCTGAAATTGTATATCCATTATCCAAAAGCGTTTGAACTTTTGTAAAATCTATACAATTGGAAAAATTATAATCAATGTATTCTGGAATTTTTTGAATATTAGGGAAAAATAATTGAATCATTTCTAAAATAGAATAATCTCGTATATCAGGATCAAAGAAGGAGTATCCTTTATCAAGCCAATAATTCTTTTTAAACAAGTCAACTTTTTTCTTTTCGGGTTTATCATGATAAGAACTTTGCACTTCAATTGCTATTTTTAAATTGTGATTTACAATATCTGTTGGAAAAGCCCTTTTAGTTTTAGGATTTATACAAGATTTATCTTCGATAGAGGTATCTGGATAATTATGTAAGAATACTTGCTTCAAAATTGACGCATGATTTGATTCTGTCTTATTAGTATTACATTTTGGACATTGTTTATAATATTTATCTTTTCTATTAGGAGAAAATTTTCCTTGCATTTCTATTAATGTTGCCTTAAAAATATGTCCACATGACACATGTTTAAATTTTAATGGAACATTATTTCCTGAATATTTTTTACTTATACAAATATATTCTCCATTACGTTCTATCTTTAGAAAAAGATTTATATTATCAATAGAATATTCATTTGTATTGTAAAATTTTTCATATCCCTTATTATCTTTCAAATGTGCCCATGAAGTCTGATATATGTATCCTTCATTATCTATTATTGATATTTTTTGTGAAGATATTGGCTTGTTGTTATCAAGCCCTTTATATAATTTGTATCCATTACTTTCAATAATATCAATAACTTTTGAAAAATCCTTTCTTCGTTGTAGTCCTTGCTCAATGCGACCACAAGAAGTACAATAATGACTTCCACTATAAAAACTACTCCAACTTTTCTTGAACCTATTACCACATTTACACTTCCATAGCATTTTACTGGTATTACCTTTATAATTGGTTGAGATTAATTCCGATTCAATATTGTTTATTTTAATATAATGTTTTATATTCTCTATTGTGTATGGATTGCACTGATGAAATATTTCTGGTTTTTTATTTGTGAACAAATTGTCTCTATTCATTTGTACATAATAACCATTTTGATCAATAGCCGTAAATCCATTTGTAACTCTTGAAAAGCTTTCTTTAACCAAAGTGTATGATTTCCCAGATAATATATCTTCAACCTTATCAATTGGAATAGCATTGTTATTTACTCTTTCCTTTTTAGAACAATCGTTGCATTGATTCTTTCCATTTAAAAATCTGTTCCACGAACAATTGAATATTTTTCCGCAATGACATTTCCATAATAAATCATATGAATTATTTATATATTCACTTGATAACAATTCACACCCAATATTATTTAAAATTATATAATGCTTAATGTTATTTATAGTATACGGATTAGATTGTGAAAATTTTTGTGGTAAAGAACCTCTTAAAACATTATCTATTGTCACATAATATAAATAGCCATCTCTGTCTGATATTTTATACTTGTCTTTTATTGTATCGAAACTATCAGATAAAAAATGAAACTCATAAACAGCTAATTCTTTTTCAGCCCTTTCTTTTGTCCAATAAAATTCTGTTTGTTTTATACCAAGTTTAGAAGCTTTAGTTATAATAGAACTTTTATCTCTATTTGGAAGCAATTCAAATAATTTATTCCAATTGCCACTTGAATAATATTTCTCCAAGATATGTATTTCTTCATCTGAATATATATTATAAATTTTAGTGTTATATAATCCGAGTTCTTGTAACTTCTTTCGTAAAACATCATCACGTCTATTATATTTTTGCGAAATCTCTTGAAGAGATAAACCATTTATATAGTCAATTTTAATTTCTTGTAATTCTTTTTCTGTAAAATATGGGGATTTAAAAGCACCATAATGTTTTAAATTTTCTCTAATTATATAAGGAGAATAGTCTATGTATAATTTACTCAATTTATCAGGGCTGTTCCCATTATTATAATCTTCAATTATTTTATTCATAACATCTTCTTGTATTATCATCATACAATCATTAACTCCTTTAACAATTATTTATTCTCTATTCCGTTTCCTTCTCATACTAAAAAAGAAGTCTAATGATTTTTGTAAATCTTGACTTCTTTCAAATAACCAATATTCATTATTGTTTTCATCAAATTTAGAATATTTATCGAATCCGAGAGAATATAAAAATCTGCACAAGCGTACAGATTCACATTTATATTTATTATTCATTTACTTTATTTCCATTTCTTAAATTTTAGGATAATCAGTCCTATTTTTTTATTAACAACATCTCTACCTTTCAGTAGATGATTAGATCATTTCTTCATCTCCACCATTACGTGCTGAGAGTGACCTTTTCGTTTAAAGGTATTTAACCAACGCCATTTGCGATTGCGTCCTACTTCTACTGATTTGGATATTCAGGATTTCCACCTTTATTTTATAATCATATAGATATGATATTTCCAAATCCCGACATGGGAATGATCGTTGAGCGTTTACCCTCGACTCAAGTACCGTATGATCTACGGAATACGTTAGGGTACTTCGTTGCATGAACAGCCAATCCTTACGTTGTAAAACCATCATATAATAGTTTCCTATATATTGTGGTGTAAGGCTCTAAGGCATTACCTGCATTTAAATACATTCTAGTTGCATATTTCTATGCAACATGGCAAATTTGTCTGCCATCAATACTATCAAGATAAGAGTTTAATTCTTTTTCTGCTGATCCCTCTGAATTTTGAGCATCTTCATACACCGAACGAAGCATATCTCCATTCTGAAGAATACTTGCGGCAATGTTCGATCTATTTTTTCCAGCTATAGTCTCCAGTAAAAGATTAAGATTATTTGTTCCTAATTCTTTATCTTTTTTTACAATATTGTCATACAAATCTGCGAGTCCTTGCATGATTTCATATGTACTTTTATAATTTCCATTAGAATCAAGAATATCAAAACCTTTTCCATCTGACGATGCGGCTTTAGTTGCATCCATGATTGTATCTCTAAGTTTAGAAACAGTAGTAATCATTCCATCTGTTTCTTCGCCTAAATCTGAAAGCTCCTGTTTGGCTTTCTCTGTACCAACCAATCTAAGAGAAATAGTCCTTAAACCTGCCCCTACCTTAGATGGATCTTGAGTGATAGCATTGCCAGCCGTAGTCAGCGAAACAGCTTCATTAAGATCGTTGTTTGCAGTTACTAATGCACTTGCGGAATTTTTAAGAGCAGTTGCTAATCCATCTGTCGAGATACTATAATTGTTGCCAATATTATTGAGAACATCAATTATATCCATTTTATCAAGATCTTTATACGCCTGACTCATTGATACAAGAGACTCCGTCGCTTCGTCTATTCCTTCAAACTCTGATACATTTAAAAGAACATTAGCATCCTTTGCACTTTCCGCAGCTTGATTCATTGATTCTCCAAGACGCATCCAATCTGCTGTAGAATTTTGTATCTGTTTTGCAGTTGTACCAACCTCATCTGCCGTATCGAAAGTAGTAGCTTGATAATCTTTCAAGCTTTGAACAGTCTCATCAGATACTTTTCGCATTTCTGTAAGAGCAGTATTAAGTTCTCTTACAACATTAAAACCTTCTTTGCCAAGATTAATAACATCATAAACACCAAACATACCTGCCATTTGAGCAGCAATCTGATGGAATCCACTGTTCTTTAATGTATCAAAGAAACTTCTTCCAGCACGACCAGCTTCAACTTCTGCATTATAAATCTTCATGATCTCGCCATGAATTCTATCTAAACTCATGCTAGGATTACCACTTTCGATTTCTTTGTAATAAGCCTTAATTTTAGCCTTCGCCTCAGAAGACATTCTACTGTTTTCATTGAGAAGTTTATGAATCTTGTCTAATTCCTTCTGACCTGAAACAAAGTTATATCCCTTTTCAGCAGCCGACATATTAGTGACAGTAGCGATAGTATCTTTGATTTTCTTTTCATAACTGTCTAATTTGTTGATATCTTCACTTGTCACCAAACTAGCATCTTTACCCTTTAATTCATTGAGCAAATCTTCATACTCTTTAACGGCATTCTTAACGGCTTGCACATTTTCCGAATATGCATTACTTGTCCAACCACCATCATTAAATCTACTAATGGTTGTTTTATATTTGTCAATTTTACCGTTATATGAATCCAAACGCTTGTCATACTTATTAAAGTTTACATTAACATTCTGTTCCTTGGCTTGTGTATTTTCTTTAACTTTCTGAGTATTCTGCTCTAATACATTATTCTCTTCTTTGATGGAATTAGTAGCAGACTCTACAGATGCAGAAACATCTTTATCAGGAAATGCGTCTTTCTTTGGATTATTCTCTGATGAAATATTCGATTCATTACCAAGAGTAACGCCAGTAGAAACTGTACCAGATGAAACCGATTTAACTTTCTGCAACTCATCTTCAAGTTTTTTAACTTTATTAGTAAGCTGTGCAATTTCTTCAACTGATGCACTGACATTAAAACCTGTTTCAAAAGCTGACTTTAAGCCAGAAGCAGAAGAAGATATTTCATCTAATTTTGCTGCTATTTTTGAAAGTTCATTAATTACATCACCGAAATTACCACCAAGTAAATCACTAACACCGTTACTGTTTGTACGTTTAATTTCAGCTCTTCGTAAAGCGGCATTTGCGTTTTTAATTTCGTTCTTTGCATCGTTATATTTAGAACCCAGTCTAAGGCTATATGTGCTTTTACCATATTGTTTTTCAGCACGTTCTATTACGCCTTTGTAAGCACCAACTATTTCAGAATTGGAAGCATTTTCAGGCAAAGAGAACTTAATCATTTCTTCAGTTGTTTTACCTGAACCCTTCATTGTTTCAAAAAGATTCTTATAAGCCTGTACTTGTCGGCTAACAGCCTTAGAAACTTGTTGATTCATTTTTTCTGACATTTCAGTTCCAAAATCAAGATTCATATTTAATTTGATTTTAGAAGTTTCTTTTGCTAAATTATTAATTGATGAATCAATCTTATTAATCATCTGCAAAAGAGGTTCAAATTCTGAGCCATCTCCAATATCTGCAAATTTTTGTTTAACAGTTCCAACAGAAGATGTAATCTTGTTTAAAAACTCATCAGTAACATGACTAGATAGATTGTTTAACGACTTGTCAATATTCTGAATCATATCAAGTAAACTCTTAGTTCCTGAGTTGTCTATCTTGCCAAAAGCCTTAGTAAAACCACTGAGTTCAGAAGTAACCTTTGCTAAATCCTTAGATAAGGTTTCAAACTGCTTAAAGTCACCAGTTCCTTTACCAAGAGAATCAAGCATTTTTTCGAGATTAGAAATTACACTGGATAATTTCTTTTCATCGACATTTAATTTGATTTTATATTCTTTGCCTTCAACAGTGTCTAATCTGTCTTGGACTTGTTTCATATCTGAAAGTAGTTTTGCTACATTCGATTTGATTTCTACATCATACTGATATGTACCTGGCATTTTCTACCTCACTTTCTCAAAATTTGATCTATTCTGTTATTTATAATTTTGTCTAAGCGACTACCAAATCCGCTTTCAATGTCTCGTTCAACATACATATATGGAGGTAATGATTGATGCATCATCCATTTCCCATGACCATGTTCTCCATCTATAAACATATAGTCGAAAGCTGTACTTGGCTGTAAACTTTGACCAAACCAACCGACATATGAATCCATTGCACCTGAATCAACCGAAAAACGAAGAACATTTCCTTTTCCTTGTGTTCTTGTAGAATCAAGAATTTTCATGAAGTTATATGTTCTTTCATATGACTGTGGAGTGTAATCGTTATACCAATCTATTAATGAATATCTAACAGATTCTTTTAGAAGTTCATTTGCTTGTGGTGCGACTTCTTCTGCAATATGATTTTCAATTCTGTCTAACTTCTTTTTAAAATCTGCATATATATTTTTTGCCATTTCATCACCTCCAAAATTTCACTATTTTTACACTAAAATAGGAGAGCAGTAGTAACCGCTCTCCATAAGAAAAGCTCTATACGTTTTGACACGCATAGAGCCTGTTTATTTCTTCGCCAATCTGTGATATAATTCTATTCGTAGGTACTTACATTGAGTAACCCGTAAACCCTATTCGAGTACCTTTTGGTACAGAAAGGCGAAGGTGATATTTATACTTCGTATACATTTTCATACAGCTCAACTCTACCAATTGAATCTCGTGCCAACCACGAAAGGAGAGAAGTATGAGCGAGGCTGTTCAAGTAGCTTTCATTTCAGGATTCTTTAATGTACTTTGCGTACTGATTGAAATTCTATTCAGAGATGAAAACTAATAAAATCGGATAGGAGCTGAGTTTTGGTGACGACCATTACTCGAACAAGGAAAGTGAAAAAGTCCGTGGCAACCAGTCACGACTTTTTCGATTTAAAAATATAATTCATTCTTATCCAAATCATCTCTATCATCAAGACAATTTCTATATGGATCTTCGATACTTGGTAAAATATCATCCATCGAATCATACACTGAATAACGATGTCTCTTAGATGTTTTGTAAATATTTCTCAAATGTAGAGTATTATCTTTTTCACCTGAATATCCTCTAAGGTTATCAATCAAATATGGTTTATAATCTGATTCAAGGAAAATATCAAACGATACTTTTGAATCAGAACCATATCTCTTTTCATGTTCTTCACATATCTTTTTTAATTCTCCAACTGTAATTAACAAAATTTAATCCTCCAAAGAAATTTGAATTTCATTTAAATTCCAATATATCTATTTTTCATTTTCTTCACTTTTGTCTTCTCTAAAATCAGTTCTCTTTGCAAGTTCGATTACCTTATTAATATCTTCTTCCGGTACATCTTCAATTAACTTAGATACAGCATCAACAATAGGATTTAATGTAACATTTGCTAACTGACCAAATCTTTCAACCTGTTCCTTTATAAAGCTATGAATCTCATACTTGTTTGTCATAATGTCTTTTTTCTTTTCGTTAATGATAAACTTAAATTCTTCAATTTCAGCATAAGGAATTAGTGAAAGTTTGTCATCTGTTCCGAAAAATAATAAATCGAACAATCCACTTTTCTTTAATGCATCATATTCTTCAAAGAATCCTTCAGTTTCAACTTTTAAGTTTGTGTATTGTTCAATGAAAATACGAGTGAGCAATAAATATTCAACATAAGAATTTACTCTAACATTACCATCTTCATCAACCATAGTAATCTTCAATAAACTATCTGCCAATGAGCCTTTTACTACATATGGAACATAAGGTGTTATCTTTAAGTTATCCTTAATATACTGTTCTTTTAAACTATCAATTCTCTTTGAATATTCTTCACAAAATGTTTTAATTCCGATTTTTTCCATAATCATAATTCCTTTCTTTCCAATAAAAAAGAGATTGGCAAAAACCAACCCCTTTAGTTAATGATTAATATTTAATTTTATAAATTGCAGCTATATGGGATAAGAGTCCATTTAGCCGACTTGTGTTTATGTATGTTTTGTTTGACATAAGAATGAACATCTTCTAAAGTTCCTTTATTCACATCTTCTAAAACTTTGTACTCAAATGGATCATTTTCGTCAATGCATACTAATTTAAAAAACTGTTTTTCCACATCAATCACCTCACTTATATTTTAGATTAAAAACCTCGGTTACTTCCATATTTAATCCTTTTGCAATTGCAATCATAGTGGACTGCGTAGGATCTGAAGTTTGCATAGCAATATTGTGTAATTCACCAATACTAACACCTGATAACTTAGATAACTGTCTATATGTAATTCCTTTTGTGTACATTATGAATTGCAAATAATTTCTCATTTTCACACCTTTTTTATTTTTTAGTGTGTTCTGGATTAAATATTTTATTTATGTAAATTTTACCATCGTAGGTGTTCAATATGTTGAACAAATTTAATTATTTAATGTAGACAAATATTTCTGTCCTTGGATTTTCTTTATCAACATAACATTCCATTATTAATTTGGTTATATGTTTGCTATCGTCATCAATAATAAAGCCACTTTCTGAAAGTCCATCAAGGAGAAATTTAGGAGTACCATTGTCAATATCATGTCTACGATTAGTTTTGTAATATGTAATAAATTCCATTTCACATTTCTCAATGTGTAGGTTAGAATAACCTTGGTTATCAATAAACCAACATATGAAATCTTTCCATTTTTGTTTAAGAGCATTCATCATAGGTCTTTTCATTATCATCCACTGATTTATAGTAGGATGGTATGGATTTTCTATTGGTTTCTTACTTGCCCTTGGATGTTTTTTAAAATAATATTTCTCATATTCTTCAAGTGTTGAATTATCAATCACTAATTTTATATTCTCCGTTTATTTCACTCCTTTACATAACAAAAGAGCGATTCCAAAATAAAATCGCTCTTTCAAAGTTTATAATTTACCATTTTTCATTTTGTCTTGATAAGCATCATTAATAATTTGCATCGAGTTTTCAACTTCGCCATTCTTCAAATTATTTTCTTCCAATATTTTTTCATATAGGGCATAAGTTTTAAAACAATGCTTAAAACAATCTTTATTGACAGGCTTGTTTTCTGAAATTTTTGTTGCAAAATTATTAATTTCCCAGCGATAATCGTTAATTTCTTTTTCAACAAACATCGTTGTTAATTTTGCTAAATCATCTTTTATTGCCTTATCATGTTTTATAGCACGTTCCGTATCTTTTGCCTCTTTATCTTTTAATTCATTAAGTGCTTCTGAAGTTTTGATAAGCAATTCATGTTCTTCACGTTTTAGTCGCATAGACCTCGTTTCCAAACCTAACAATTTAATGAACCAATCAAATAACGTCCACATAAATTTAAATGCTAACAAAATAGTACAAATGGCAATAATTAAAGTACCATAATTAATCTGTGTAAGTTCCTTTATTGCATCCATTCATACTATTACCTGCTTTCTTTAATCTTTTTTAATATTTCTTCAATATCATCAGCAACCAATTCACCATTCTTGATTGCGTCTGTTATATTCTGAGCAGTCTGAGAAGCAGAAGTTATATTGAAATTCTTATATGTACTATATAGAGAAGTAACAATTAAAAAGAGAATAGATACTATTTCAGATACTTCATCATTAGTAACAGGAATTGTATTAATTCCAAATATCTGTAATACAGCATTAATTAATGCGATTAATAAAACAACAACTGTTGTTATTGAACTTGGAGTAAGTCCTTTAAGATTTAATTTTTTCATTGCTTTTTCCTCCTTGCTTTAATGAACGAAGAAGAGACACATTTTTATTTAATATTTCGCAAAAATTATCTAATTCTTCGTTTGTTTCATTACCACTGAAAGTAATTCTAATACAATTATTCATATCATCTTCGTCCATTCCAATAGCCGTTAAAGTAGTGGAAGGAGTTAAATCACCACTTGTACAGGCAGAACCAGTACTAACCTGAATATCATTCATATCCAATAAAATCATTAAAGATTCACCTTGAACATTTTTAAAACAGACATAAAGATTATATGGTAATCTGTTGCTTATATCACCAATTAAATAACTGCCAAGTATGTTTCTTAGAATATAATCAAGTACTCTGTCACGAGCATTTGAATTAATAGAAGAATAATCATAGTTTTCGACTGCCTTGCCAAGTGCAGCAATGCCTATGATATTTTCTGTTCCCCCAAATAACCCTTGTTCCTGAGAACCATACACCAAAGGCTCTAACTCAATATTAGACTTCTTGTATAAAACTCCCGTGCCTTTTAAAGCGTTTAGTTTATGAGCCGAAAACCCAATTGCGTCAACATTTAATTCCTTTACATCAACAGGAATTTGACCAATAGAACCAGTACAATCCAAGTACACCATTGCTTCATTATTATGACATACTTCAATAATCTTTTGTACGTCCTGAATTGTTCCTATTTCAGAATTAGCATAGTCTATAACAACTAATTTTTTCATTGTGGTCTGTTTCAACAAATGTTCTAAAACTTCTATATTAATATAGCCCCTTCTGTCAACCTTTAATGATGTTTTGTATTCAAGCGATTCTACACACTTTAATATTGATTTATGTGCAATCGGCGAATATAACACCATACAGTCATTCTTCTGAGAGTAACCCTTAATCATAAGAGTATTACTCGCTGAACCACCTGATGTAAAGATAATGTCGCCAGGATTAGCGTTGATAAACTTAGCAACATTAACTCTTGCTTTTGTAAGTATTTGCTTTGAATGACTACCTGATTGATAAAGTGAAGAAGGGTTCTGATAGTTATCTAATATTTCAATAATATAATCTTTAACTTCCGGTAGAAGTGGAGTGGTAGATGCGTTATCTAAATACATATAATCACCACCTAATCTAGTTCGTAATTACACCACTTTTTATATACCTCAGTAGTATCTTCTCTAAGAAAAACCATTGCTAATATATCCTTATTAGTTTTTTCGTCTATACTAGGGTAAACATCAATAGGAAAAACACCGTTTTTTATATAAAGAATATATTGCTTAGGATTAACTATTCGAATTACCTCATGTGGTAAGTAATCTCTTACATTTTTTAAATTTGTTTTAATCATCCTTTTAAATCCTTAGTATATAATCGTAAAAAATAGGGAACAAATTACTGGCTAAATAGTAAAATTGTTCCCTATTCTATATATTCAAAATCACTATTCAACATTGTTTGCCTTGTTATTATTTTCCTTGGCATTTTTAAAACTTTTTTCAACATGAACTGTTTTTTCAACAGTTTCTTTAACTTCTTTTTTTGTAGAAACATCTACTTTTTTCTTTAAATTTTTATTAATTTTTTCTACAGACATAGAATAACTTGTACCAGGAACAATTTTAGATAAATCTAATTTGTCCAAAATCTTTTTCGCCTCGTCTGCTGGTATATTTCCATTTTCATAAGAAGAAGTAGCATCATAGATATTTTTACAGTTAGAAGAACAGAAAGTGAAATACCAAGTAGGTTTATCTTTGTCTTCTCTACAGTGTGGACAATATTTATATGGCTGTCTACATACTGCACAGATTTTTTCTCTTTTCATATAGTCCTCCTTTTAAATTAAAAACGGGTGGTATTAAAACCACCCATTTTTTGAGTAAAAATTAAGCTTCTTCATCTTCATCAATAAAGTAAACTTCAAAAAGAACTTTATCTGATGAGCAAGTATCTGCAAGAATAGCACCCTTGTAGTCCATTGTCTGTGAATCTCCACCCTGTAATGAAAGTGTTAATTCTGGACTTGGAATAAATGATGGAATTCTGATAATAACAGGCTTGAAGTTTTCTTTATCACATGGATCTACAGCAAGAGCCTTAAAGAATAATTCATGAGCCTTTGGATACTTATCTGCTGAGTTAACAATCTTAGTACCTGAAGCAACTTCTTTTGTATACTTAACAATAAATTCAACTTCATCATCAGCTATTGGTGGAATAAGTTCATCTTTTGCTGGTGCTTTGTTTTCAGGTGGTGTATTTACAGCGTCTGTATGCTTAATTACAAATTCTTTAGCCGTTGCAGCATCTCCTGTAGCAAGAGTATAAGTTTCACCCATTGCTCCATTATAAAGAGCACTAACTGATACACTGTCTTTCACATAGCCTGTAATATCAAGCTTTTCACCTGCCTTTATTGTAGTAATGTAAGGCATCTTGATTTTGTTGTCTGCTGTTGCAATTTCGGCATCTGTAGCAGAAAGTGTTTCGATAACTGCTAAGTTAACAAAATTATTAGTTCCATTAACTTCGGCTGTCTTACCATTGTATTTTCTGTATACAAGATTTCCGTCCTTATCTTTAATGTCTGATGAATCAGCAGTTACTTCAATACTCATTTCTGATAACTGAGTTAAAGCGTAAAGTGGTACACCATTTTTTGTTGCACCGTAACCAAACTGAAGTCTGTCTATAATTACGTCTCCTAATTTAAAAGCCATAATAGTTCCTCCTTAAATAATTTTTTGTATTAAAAAAGAGCAGTTATAAAACTGCTCGGTTAATCATCAATCTGACGCATAAAGTCAAATTGTTTTTTGTCGATTTTACTAACATCGCAAAAGCCAGAATAACTTCCTTGTGTTAAAGCAATGCTAGATTCATATATTTGGATTCGTTTAACAGAATCCATAAATTGATAGATTCCTACGTCCTTTAATTCTTCTAATTTATACTTAAATCCAGGATGATTTACCAAAGTTGAAACCAACGGTAAAAGTGCAGAAGTATGTTTTTTATTTTGCGCCTTCTCTACAATAGCGTTCATTTTATCTTCTTGTATCATCCATTTTTTTGCTGTTTTATTAGTAGGTTTTTCAACTTTTGGGTGAAAATTTAACAACTCTCGAATATATTCAGCCATTTCCATAAAATCTTCCTCATATAGAAGAATGTCTTGCTTCGGAGAGTATAAAACAAATTCATACTCTTCCTGCTCCGGGACTCTTTTAATTTGTCGTAACTCAAAATCGAAAATATCAATAGTCTTAAATAGTAGATTTAAGGGTTCTTTGTTGTTAACAACCGATTGAATCAACAAACTAAATATTTCTATGTCACTAAATTGTGTCCAATCCTTTCCTAAATCCCATAAAAAAACTCGTATAGAAGTAGAATTGTATGTAAACGGTGCGATTCCTGCATAAAATTTATCTTCTCCAATTCTTAAGATATCTCCAATCGTTGGACAAGAAATTTTAATGCCTTTGACTTCATAATCTTCGCCAAAATACATTCTAAGTTTGTCAAAATTGTATTCCTTTTTGTCTGATGATTTTTTTGTGCTATCTTTAAGAACTTCGGCTTGAAGTTTGTCAAGCATATTTAAACTATCCATTAACAATCACCTACTTTCTAAACTGATAATTATTAAAGGAAGTCTTACCGCCATACGGAGTATTAACAATTCCATTTGTATCAACTACCTGGAATACAAGAGTACGAACAAGATAATTGTTATCCGTTGTTGATTCCTTTGATGAAATAAGATGTGTCTGCATACCAAAGATATTAGACCAGTTGAATCGTTCTCTTATAATAGAAGCAATGAGGTCATGCCTAGGAATACCAGTTAATTTATCATTTCTGTCATTACCGTGAACAAATATTGTAAATGTAATATTTGTATACTTTAATGTATCTTGATAACGAGGCATTTCGTCAAATGCTACTTGATAACATATATAGTGTTTCACTTCTGTCTGAGTATCAGGAATAAATAAATAAGGACGGATATTGGATGTTCCACCAAAATATCTATCCCATTCTCCAAGAGGTTCATACTCCTTTGTTTCTTCATTCCATTCCCAGTTAATATTGCCATCATCATCAAAAAGTTCAGATTCTAATGATTTCTCGTTGAGTGCATATAAAAGACATGGATTAAGCATAAGTGCTTTCTCAATCTTTTTCTTATACTGAATATTTTCATCATCAGGAGTAGTTCTATATGCACGAAGCTTATTTAACAAATCATTCTTTGTAACTAATTTTTCTGCCATAAAACACCTCCTATTCAGTTAATTCTAACGACAAAATTTCAGATTCAATTGTCAAGTTATCCTTAACAATTTCACACTTAACAGACAGTATTTTTCCAATAACAGAAGTGTTATTAGGAAACTTTACTTTCTTTTGGTTGTACTCTGTACCATCTCGCCAAGTTACTTTATCAGTCCAATCTTTATTATCAATAGAGCAAGTCCATGAAATAGTAGCGTCTGAATATTCAGTTGTAATATCTTCATTGGATTCATTGTAGAGATTTACTGTAAGATTTTTATAAGAACCACCGACTTTAATAGTTGAAGTGGATACTGAGATTCTTGCTGTGATAAAAGATGGGGGAGTAGTTGGAGTAGATGGATCTGTTGGGGCGATTTCTGAATCGAAATATGAAGCCCACATACCAATAATATGACCATTTTCGTCCTTTTCGATATAATCTCGATTATCAGACCATACAGTTTGATATATTGTAAGTTTCTGAATCCCTACAGGTTGAATGTTTTCAATTTTTGTACAAGCCCATATCAGAGGGTGTTCAGTTGGAGCACTAACTACAATACGCATTGTTGTATCTTCATTAGTTGTGTACCAAAACTTTTCAGTATATTTATTGAGCGGAAGCCAAATTTTATTTTGGTTATCAGTTCTTGTAAATACTCGATCAGTGTACTGCCCGATAGTGTAGCTGCTTTGCATACGAAGAACAGACCACATTCTACGCTTAATTCTATCTTTACCATTCACTTCAATCCAACACAACTCGTAATCACATGGAAGAACGAGATATTTTGGAAATTGATTTGCTTTTTCCTCTCGACAGATTAACCATTTGTGATAAACATTTCTATCATCTGGAATATCTAAATATAATCCGATTGGGAATGTATTACCATAAGTAGTCTTATAATCGGTTTCAAAATAATATAATTCATCATCTTCTGAAAATCGGATTGATTGCGAAGGACGGAACTGAACATAATAATCAACTTGATCTTTATCCATTGACTGATAGGACTTGATAATAAACTTTGCATCTATGCGTGTTTTAGTTGTATTCTCATATGTCATACCTTCAGCTAATCGTGGCTGATCATCATGATAAAAATCATAAATGTAACAAATCTTGGAAGTAATACTATTATCCCAAGTTTCTTCCATCAAAAAATCAGATTCTTCTTTATAAATCTGACCTAAAGTTTTCGCATTATTTGTCTTGGCGTTAGCGATTCGCCGTGCTGTCTGTAAGCTTGGCATCACCAACACCTCCTTCAAACATCTGCTTAATATAATTGTGACTATCTAAAATAGCCCTACGAAATGTCATGTAATTAAACTCATCGGATACAGCTTCATCATAAGCAGCTTGCAAAGTAGCCATCAATGTGACCATAATTCCATTGTTATTAAATAGAGTCTTTGTTCCACTAAATTTAAACATGACATTCTGGAAAAATATAAGAAAAGCTTCATCATCCTCAAATATTTTTTCTTCTATTCGATTATCCTTATAAAGTAATAACTTATGGACATCGTTGTGCATTGCATGT
>OGKG01000021.1_pt1 | contig 154374 bp, 135 predicted proteins | sample 1572201 | NCBI WGS metagenome assembly OGKG01 (sample SAMEA2582146, study PRJEB24529) | metagenome | biome: Human gut stool | place: China | collected 2011 | reverse complement strand
TTGTGAGCTTTGCGAACAGGAACATCATATTTCGTTTGTACGATTTTCTTTTATAACACACTGATGATTTGACTTGTGAACGGATCTCCTATATCTGCCATTCACTACCTATGATATAGCCACAAAATCTGCCTGCACTAGCCGGTTAAGACAGTAACGCTTTGTCGTTTGCGAATTCCTGCCCACTGACCTTTTCAAACTGGTGAAGCAGATCCTCCACCGTGAGCTTTTTCTTTTCTTCGCCGGAAATATTAAGGATCACTTTTCCCTCATGCATCATGATCAGACGGTTTCCGTGCGCAATGGCGTCTTTCATATTGTGTGTGACCATCATGGCAGTCAGATGGTTGTCTGAGATGATCTTGTCAGAAATCTCAAGTACTTTGGCTGCTGTTTTTGGATCGAGGGCGGCGGTGTGCTCGTCTAACAGTAAAAGCTTTGGTTTCTGGATAGAAGCCATAAGCAGTGTGATAGCCTGACGCTGACCACCGGAGAGCAGTCCTACTTTGCTGGTAAGACGGTCTTCAAGGCCTAAGTCTAAAGTTTTTAACATCTCACGGTAAGTATCACGTTCTGTCTTTGTGATTCCCCAGCTTAATCCACGTTTTTTGCCACGGCGGGCTGCGATTGCCATATTTTCTTCAATAGACATCGTGGTGGCAGTTCCGGTCATAGGGTCCTGAAAAACACGACCGAGATATTTTGCGCGTTTATATTCAGACAGCTTCGTGACATCATCCCCACCGATATAAATCTTTCCGGAATCTACCGGCCAGACACCGGCAACTGCATTTAAGGTGGTGGATTTTCCAGCACCGTTACCACCGATCACCGTGACAAAATCTCCGTCTTCCAAAGTGAGGTCTACGCCGTTTAAAGCAACTTTTTCATTGATCGTACCTGCGTTAAAAGTTTTGCAGATGTGATCGATCTTTAACATTTCAGCCATTATTTTGCCACTCCTTTCTTGCTATATTTCGCTTTCAGATACGGAATTGAAAGGAAGATAGCTACTACAATTGCAGAGAATAACTTCAAGTCGTCGGACGGGAATTTCAGCCATAAGACAACGCTTAAAACAAGGTAGTACAGAATAGCTCCGGCGATAACGGAGAGCAGTGTGTAGGCAAATGCAATCTTTTTGCCGGCACAGATTTTTCCAAAAAGAACATCACCGATAATGACAGCAGCAAGTCCGATAACGATAGCACCACGTCCCATATTGACATCTGCGGCTCCCTGATACTGTGCGTAAAGTCCTCCAGAGAGGCCAACAAGACCATTGGAGATCATCAATGCAAGAACCGTGTGAAAATCGGTATTGATACCCTGCGCTCTTGCCATTTGCTGGTTACAGCCGGTTGCACGGATCGCATGTCCCTGCTCGGTTCCGAAGTACCAGTAAAGAATCGCAACGATCACAACGCAGAACAGAACACAGGTTGCAAACATGCGGATCTTGGTTGCAGTGGAATCGGAAATATAACGGAGGGAAACAACGAGACTGTATTTGTCAACGCTGACTGCCTGGTTGGAACTTCCGAGGATATTTAAGTTGATTGAGTAAAGTGCAATCTGTGTCAGGATACTTGCAAGGATTCCCGGGATTCCAAGTGCAGTGTGCAGCATTCCGGTGATAAATCCGGCAGCCATTCCTGCAAGAAATGCAAAAACAAGGGCAAGCCATGGATTCATTCCGGCGCGGATCAGCATAACAGCGACAGCACCGCCGGTTGCCATAGAGCCGTCAACGGTCAGATCGGCAAAATCCAGTAATTTGTAAGTTATGTAGACTCCAAGTGCAAGAAGTCCCCATATGAGTCCCTGTGCACAGGCGCCTGGCAGTGAACGGAGCAATGCCAGCGGGTTCAGGGATGCTAAGTAAGTGGTTAACATCATTGACATAAGAAAATTCTCCTTATTTTTTATTGTAAAAAATACCTGCGGTATTTGAAAAACAAAAGCCGCAGGCATATTATAGCATAATATTTGATTGATTTAAAGCTTTAACTTATTGCATTGGTAAAACTTTAAGCGCAATCGTTATTGTCTAGAAAGTACTCGAACATGCTGCTGCCCCGGTACGTGCGAACAGTAACGGGCAATTATTCAGCTTCAATCGCTGCATAGTCATCTGGAGGTGTGATTCCAAGCTGGGAACAAATATCAGCGTTGTACTCTTTTGTTACCTTTGGTGCAGTCTTGATCTCCATAGTTGTGATGTCGGCACCGTTTACAAGAATGTCGTAAGCCATTTCACCTGCGGTGTATCCGATATCGTAGTAACTGATAGAAAGAGTTGCAACACCACATCCGGAGCAGATACCTTCCTCACCGGCAATGATCGGAATGCCTGCCGGAAGTGCGATATTGTTAATGGTCTCGGTGTTATTTGCCATTGTATTATCAGTTGGAATGTAAATGACATCAACTTCGGAAACAGCGGTCTGTACAACGGAAGTAATATCGTTGGAATCAGAAGCGGTGTATTCTTTGTAAGCAATGCCGTCTGCATCTAAAGCAGCTTCAATCTGGGTAGCCTGATATTTGGAGTTTGGTTCAGCTGAGCAGTAGAGAATACCAACTGTTTTTGCATCCGGGAATAATTCCTTGATCATGGCTTCCTGATCTGCTAAAGGAGCAAGGTCTGAAGTTCCGGAAATATTTCTTCCTGTAGAACCGGTCCAGTCGTCGATCTCAAGAGCGGTTGCATAGTCTGTAATGGAAGTTCCGAGAATCGGGATCGTGCTTGTTGCAGCGGCGGAACACTGTAAAGCAGTGGTCGCATTTGCAAGGATCAGATCATAGTTGCCTGCAACAAAATTATTTGCGATCGTAGCACAGTTTGCCTGCTCGCCCTGTGCATTCTGAAGGTCGAATGTAACGTTGCCGGCACCGAGTAATTCGGTCAAAGCATCCTGAAATCCTTCGGAAGCCGCGTCAAGAGCCGGGTGCTCTAACTGCTGTAAAATACCGATCGTGTACTTCTGACCGTCAGAGCTGGCTGCTCCAGCTTCTGTTGCAGTTGTTGTATTATCGTTAGCAGCGGTGCTGTTGTCGGAAGCGGCATCACTTCCGCATGCTGTCATGGAAACCGCCATTGCGGCTGCCATTATGACAGAGAGCATTTTGTTCATCTTTTTCATATTCATTCTCCTTATCTGAAAATATTTCTTTAACGCTTTAAAGCATTAATGCTTTTAATGATTGAATTATAATCACAAATAAAGCATTCGTCAACTGTTAATATAAAAAATCTTAAGAAAACCTTTATAGTATGGAAAGACAAAAAGTGCTAGGATTGTAACTGGAGAGATTTTTAGAAAGGAATTTATGAAAATAAAAGAGGTGTTAGCCAGCATTGTGTTCCCACCCAGATGCCCTGTCTGTGATGAGGTGATACATGTTGGAAAAGATACCTGTGATGACTGCCGCAAAAAGGTGGTCTGTATTGGGGAACCGGTCTGCAAAAAGTGCGGGAAACCATTGGAAAACCAGAGGAGGGAGTATTGTTCGGACTGTGCGCGGAAACAGCACTATTTTTCCCAGGGGAAAGCAGTTTTTGTATATCAGGGAGAAATCCGTCAGTCCATGTACCGTTTTAAATATAGTAATAAGAGGGAATATGCCGCATATTATGCAAAAGAAGCCGCGCGTATATATGGCGGCTGGATCAGAAGAAAACAGATTGAAGCGATCGTGCCGGTTCCGATGTACCGCTGGAAGGAAAAAGGCAGAGGATACAATCAGGCGGCGGTGTTTGCCATGGCGCTGGGAGAAAGGATGCAGCTCCCAGTCGAAAAACGCATGGTAAAAAGAATCCGGAATACGACTCCGCAGAAGGAATTAAATGATGTCGAACGGAAGGCAAATTTAAAAAAAGCTTTCCAGTTGGTGCCAGATATAGTAAAATATAAGAAAATATTAATTGTAGATGATATCTATACGACGGGAAGCACGATAGATGCGGTGGCAGAAGTACTTTTGCAGGCAGGGGTGGAAGAGATCTATTTCCTCTGTATCAGTATAGGAGAAGGATTTTAGGAGGAATATACGATGGATGTAAGAAATTGTAAAGGCTGCGGAAGATTGTTTAACTACATGGGCGGAGCACCGCTTTGTCCGGAATGTAAAGCGGCATTGGAGAAGAAGTTTGAAGCAGTGAAGGACTATATTGACGAACATCCACAGGCATCTATCAGTCAGGTGGCAGAGGACATGGATGTTTCGGTAAAACAGATCAAGCAGTGGGTGAGAGAAGAAAGACTGATCCTGTCCGAGGCTTCACTGGACGGTGTAGTCTGCGAGCATTGTGGCAGACCGATCACAAGCGGACGTTACTGTGACAAGTGTAAAGCTGCAATGGCAAATAATCTTCAGAGTGCATTGGATAAACCGAACCCGATGCGGCAGAAAACAAGCAGAGAGCGTGATGCAGGGGATAAGATGAGATTCCTTCGCTAGAAGACGGCGTCCAGAATTGTTTCTGCACGTGGAGCAAATCCGTATTTTAGAAATTTATATCATATTTAAATGAAAAAGCAGGGCACAGAACTGCGTTATTTTTATATAGAATAGCGCAGAAGCGGGCGTCTGCTTTTTTTTCTTTGAAAATAGAGCCTTCTGTGTTATAATGATGAATAAGAATGCATAATTGCGTGCAGAATGTGTTTTTTTGGAGAAGCAAAGCGGTGACCGGATATGCCGGGCACTGTGGGGAAAACATGTTTTCACGCCATACAGGAAGGAAATTTGCATGGTTAACGAAGAACGTTTACATCATATGATAAAAATGGCTATCTTTGATACCGACGAGGGAAAAGAGTGCAAGCCGATGACGCAGTATGCAAGAAAAGATTATATTTCCCTGCGGATGCTCGGAAGCTTTGTGTCAGGAACGATCGGATTTGTCCTGATCCTGGTAACCTGGGGGATTTATTCCATGAATGAGCTCATGGAGAATCTGAATGCAATGGATATTCAGGGAATGCTCACGTCCGTATTGATCGGGTACATCGTGTTTATGCTGGTTTACATGGCGATTACCTATTTTGTTTATAATAGAAGATATACAAAGGGACGGCGTGAAGTCAAGAAGTATTACGGCAATCTGAAGAAGCTGAACCAGATATACGAGAGAGAAGACAAGCTGAAAATGTCTGATAACAAAGACTGGGAATAGGAGACTAAAATGACAACCTTATTAGAATTAAAAGAAAAACTGATCCGTTTTTACGGGAAAAATGAGATATATGTAACACCAGTGATCCGGTTCGTGGTGGCATTGTTTACATTTTTAATGATCAACAGCAGCATCGGCTATATGAAAATGGTCAGCAAAGCACCGGTAGCAGTGATCCTTGCGCTTGTGTGTTCCATGCTTCCGGTAAACGGACTGATCGTGATTGCAGCACTGGTTGTTTTACTGGATCTGTATGCATTATCCATTGAGGTATGTCTGGTAGGACTTCTCATGTTTGCAATCATCTATTTTATCTATTTCCGCTTTTCACCAAAGAGCGGGATCAATGCGATACTGACACCGATCTGCTTTAAACTGCACATTCCATATGCAGTGCCGGTTGGTTCCGGACTGCTTAGTGAGGCGTATTCCGTTGTTTCGGTTGCCTGTGGTACAGTGATCTATTTCTTTATCCACGGCGTGAGCGAGAATGCGAGCGCTTTGAGCGATACCGCAGAAGAAACGGATTCCACTGCATCTAAAGTTGTAGTTGCATTAAACCAGCTTGTTGGAAATAAAGAGATGTACCTTGTTCTTGCGATTTTCATTATCACGACATTGATTGTTTATATCGTCAGAAAACTTGATATTGAACATTCCTGGACGGTTGCATGGGCATCCGGTATTTTGTTTGAAGCAATCGGTTTGACAGCAGGTTATATTTTACTTGGATTTTCAGATGAGATTGTTGGGGTGATCGTTGGAAGCGTGATCTCCGGTGTGATCGCATTTATCATTCAGTTTTTGTTCTTTAATCTGGATTATTCGAGAACAGAACGCCTGCAGTTTGAGGATGACGACTATTATTATTATGTAAAAGCCGTTCCAAAGTCCTTAGTGACAGAAAAAGATAAACAGATCAAACGTTTTAACGGAAAAACAGAGAAGGAACGTCTGAATAAAAAGAAATTTGCAGAAGAAATGGACATAGACGAGAATTTATTAGATTAAAAGGAAGTGAAGGCGGTGCAGAATTTAGGCGTAACATTGCAGGCATTTTGGGAAAAAGCGGTGTCTTATCTGACACTTCAGGTTTCCTATACAGATATTATTGAGATCATTATCATTTCGGTTCTGATCTACTATATGCTGGTTTGGATCAAGGATACGAGGGCATGGATGCTTCTCCGCGGAATCCTTGTGATCCTTGCCTTTGTTTTGCTTGCAGTTTTATTTGAAATGAATACGATCGTCTGGATCGCCGATAAACTGTTTAATGTGGCAATGATCGCGGTGGTTGTGATTTTTCAGCCGGAAATGCGAAAAGCCCTGGAAAATCTCGGTCGAAAGAATATTTTTGCAAATCTATTTAATTTTGATTTCGGTAAAGTTGAGAATGGCAAATTTTCAGACAAGACGATCACAGAGCTTGTAAAAGCGTGCTATGAAATGGGAAAAGTAAAGACAGGTGCGCTGATCGTTGTAGAGGATGAGATCGTGCTGACCGAGTACGAGCGGACAGGAATCGCTGTCGACGGTATTCTGACCAGCCAGCTTTTGATCAACATTTTTGAAAAAAATACGCCGTTGCATGACGGAGCAGTCATTGTGCGTGGTGACCGCGTGGTTTCAGCAACGTGTTATCTTCCGCTGACGGATTCATTAAGCCTAAGCAAAGATCTTGGAACGAGACATCGCGCGGCGGTCGGAATCAGCGAGGTGAGTGATTCGCTTACAATTGTAGTTTCAGAGGAGACAGGAAAAGTTTCGATTGCACTAGACGGTGAACTCTATCGGAATGTAGATGCAGAATTTTTGAAGAACAAGCTGTCTTACATTCAGAAGCGCGAGCAGGACACTTCGAAAGCAAAATCATGGAGAGGGAGGCTGAAAGATGTTACAAAGATTCGGAAAGAAAGTAATGAATAACTTTGGCCTTAAGGTTCTGGCGGTTCTTTTTGCGGTTGTTTTGTGGATCGTGGTGATCAACATTGATGATCCGAGCAATTCAAAACCTTATACCACCAGTGTTTCTCTGGAAAATAAATCCTACATTACATCCATGGGAAAATGGGCGGATTATCTCGACGGAAAGAATACGATCACATTCAGTGTGTATGCAAAACGTTCTGTGCATAACAGTCTTACCAATGCAAACTTTACAGCAACGGCAGATGCACAGAAGATTGAATTTGACGAGGAGACAGGTACTTACCGTGTGCCGGTTACTGTAACCTGCAACCGAAACAGCAGCAACATTACGATCACAAGCAAAGATCTTTATCTTGATCTTGAGTTGGAGGATTCTGCATCCAAGCAGTTCCCAATCAAGACAAATACAACAGGTACGGTCACATCCGGATGTGCGCTGGGCGATGTGGAGATCACGGATGCAAACGTTATGAAAGTATCCGGTCCGGCTTCTGTTGTAAACCAGATCGATACAGTTGTGGCAACGATCAACGTGGATGGCATGTCAACAGACATCACAGACCGTGTTACCCCTGTTTTCTATGACGCACAGGGAGAAGTGGTTGACACGACAAAGCTTACGTTAAGTGTGAACACGGTCAACATCAGTGCACAGATTTTAAATACAAAAGATGTGGAACTGGAATTCTTAACGACCGGAACTCCGGCAGAGGGATACCAGAAGGGAGACATTACCTATACGCCACAGACAGTGCGTATCAAGGGTGAGGCTGCTGTATTAAATACGATCAATAAGATCACAATTCCGGAAGAAGTGTTAGATCTTACCGATGCAGCTTCTGACATTGAAAAAACAGTGGATATTTCCACTTATCTACCGTCAGGTACTGCATTAGTGATCAGTTCGGATTCGAAAATTGATGTTACAGTCGTGGTGGAAGCAGTGAAGACCAAGACATTGCAGATCCCGGTTACAAACCTTCAGGTGATCGGTCTTGATTCGGATGAGAAAGTGCAGTATGAGGAAGACAATATTACGCTGACGGTAAGCGGAAGAACAAGTGTGATCGATGCACTTGATGAAAAGACGATTACCGGAAGCATAGATCTGACCGATTTAAAACTTGGCGCACATAATGTGCTGATCACATTTGAACTTGACAGTAATAACGTTGCCTATGCAGATACTTATGCGGCTGTTACGATTGAAAATGCGACGGATTCATCCGCTTCCGCAGACAGTGACAGCGCAGACAGCGAATTGGAAAATACATCGACTGCAAAGAAAGTAAGTGAGCGGTAGGAAAAAATGCGGATGCTGGAAGGAAAATCGGTCTTGAAATCGAGATAACCAACGAATGAATGGAATAGAAAAGAACAATCCCTGAAAAATCGGGATGGAACAAAGAGAGGAACAGTAATATGGCAAGAATGTTTGGAACAGACGGCGTCCGTGGTGTGGCGGGCTCGGAACTGACAATTGAACTGGCAACAAAGTTAGGTCAGGCAGGAGCCTATGTGCTCACAAAAGAGCAGGAGCATCAGGCAACCATTATAGTAGGATGTGATACGAGAATTTCAGGAGGAATGTTAGCGAGCGCATTAATGGCTGGTATCTGTTCCGTTGGTGCGAATGCAATCTTCGTTGGGGTGATGCCGACACCAGCAATTGCATATCTCACCAGAAAACACAAAGTAGATGCCGGAGTAGTGATCTCGGCTTCCCATAATCCAATGGAATTCAACGGAATCAAATTTTTCAACGGAGAGGGCTATAAACTCCCGGATGAGCTTGAGGATGAGATTGAAGCACTGATCAAAAACAACATGAAAGATGTTGTGCTTCCAATCGGTTCCGGCGTTGGCAAAATTGAATATCGTTTTGATTTAAGAGATGAATATGTAAAATTCATGGAAAAATGTGTTCCGGTAGATCTTAAAGGAATGAAAATTGTTGTGGACTGTGCAGAGGGAGCTTCCCATTATACATCAGTCAAAGCACTGGCAGATCTTGGCGCAGAACTTGTGGCAATCCATACAAATCCGGACGGAACCAACATCAATTCCAACTGCGGTTCTACACATATGGATGAACTGAAAGCCCGTGTTGTTTATGAAAAAGCAGCCGTAGGTCTTGCATTTGACGGTGACGCAGACCGTATGCTTGCAGTAGATGAAAAAGGAAATCTGGTAGACGGTGACCAGATTATGGCAATCTGCGGTAATTACATGAAATCCAAGGGAACTTTGAAAAAAGACACGATCGTTGTCACAGTTATGACAAACCTCGGATTCACATTAATGGGTCAGAAAGAGGGAATCCATGTAGAAAAGACCAAAGTTGGCGACCGTTATGTACTTGAGAACATGAGAAAGAACGGCTACAACATCGGTGGCGAACAGTCCGGTCACGTTATTTTCCTGGATGATAATACAACAGGTGACGGTTTATTAAGTGCACTGCACTTATTAGAGGTAATGGTCAATACAGGAAAACCATTATCGGAACTTGCAGAGATTATGGAAGTACTGCCACAGGCACTTGTCAATGCAAAAGTTCCAAACCATAAAAAAGAAAAATTCATGGAATATCAGGAAATCGCAGATGCAGTGGCAGAAGTGGAAAAGAAGTTCAAAGGCGAAGGAAGAGTACTCATCCGTCCGTCCGGAACCGAGCCACTGGTACGTGTCATGATCGAGGGTAAAGACCAGAAAGTGATCGACGAGGAAGCACAAAAGCTGGCAGAACTGATCACAAGGATCATGTTATAACTATTCAGAGTCAGGGTGATTGTATAAATTTGTGAATCATGCTGAATAGCTGCAAAATAATAGATGGGGTATCTTAAAACCAGCATACAACAAAAATCAGGGGACCAGAATTTGGAGGGTAATGCAACATGGTAAGTCAGAAAGTAGTAATAAAAAATCCAACAGGACTTCATCTCAGACCTGCGGGAATCTTATGTAAGGATGCGATGCAGTTTAAATCACATATCACATTCCGCTACCGCGATAACATTGCAAATGCAAAAAGTGTACTAAGCGTGTTAGGCGCATGTATCAAGTCCGGGGATGAGATTGAACTCATGTGCGAGGGCGAAGATGAGGAAGAGGCCTTAAAAGCGATTGTGGAAGCGATTGAGAGCGGACTGGGAGAGTAAGGGATGGATAAAGTGTCTATAATTGTTCCATGTTACAATGAGGAACAGGCAGTGGAACTTTTTTACACAGAAGTTCAAAAGGTAATGAATACTATTCCAGAAGTAGTAACTGAGTATATTTTTATTGATGATGGATCTGTAGATGAAACTCTTGAAAAAATTAAAAAAATGCATAATCAGGATAAGTGGGTAAGGTATATATCTTTTTCAAGAAATTTTGGAAAAGAGGCAGCTATGTATGCGGGATTAGAACATGCATCAGGTGATTATATTGTGATTATGGATGTTGACTTACAAGATCCACCAGAATTGTTACCCAAGATGTATTATTATGTAAAAAAGAAAGAGTATGACTCAGTGGCAACAAGGAGGGTGACAAGAAAGGGTGAACCGCCAATAAGATCTTTTTTTGCACGTCAGTTTTATCATATTATGAACAGGATAAGTGATGTGGAGTTAATGGATGGGGCAAGAGATTATCGCTTTATGACAAGACAATATGTAAATGCACTATTGAGTTTAAAAGAGTATAATCGGTTTTCAAAAGGATTGTTTGGATGGGTAGGATTTAAAACAAAATGGTTAGAATTTGAAAATAGAGAACGAGCTGTAGGAGAGACAAAATGGTCTTTTTGGAAGCTGTTTAAATATTCCTTAGAAGGAATGGTTTCCTTTTCTGAAATGCCTTTATATTTATCGTCTGTAATCGGTGCAAGCATGTGTGGGGTTTCTTTGGTGGCAATTATATTTATAATAGTACGCCAACTATTATTTGGTGGCTCGGCCTTTGGGTGGCCGTCTTTAGCATGTATTATTATATTTATAGGCGGCATCCAATTGCTGGCGGTCGGTATATTGGGATTGTATTTTTCGAAAGCATATTTGGAAATTAAGAAACGACCAATTTATATAGAAAAAGAAATATGTGTGGAAGATATGCATGAAAATGAAAAAAGTACAAGTGTTGATGTCGACTTATAATGGTCAGACATATTTAAAAAAACAAATTGAAAGTATACTAGAGCAAACATATCCCAATATAGAACTTTTAGTAAGAGATGACGGGTCAAGTGATCATACAATAGATATTTTACGAGATTATGAAGAACGATATGAAAATATCAAAGTAATATATGGAAAAAATATCGGTGTGAATGGAAGCTTTTTCTATTTGCTAGCGCAAAGTAATTCGGATTATCTTGCTTTTTCGGATCAAGATGACATATGGTTACCGGAGAAAATACAAAATGCTGTAGAAAAATTAGATTATTATACAGTTCCAGCATTATATGCGGGTAATAAAATATTGATTGATCAAAATGACAGTATTATTAAAGAAAATAATAAAAAGGAAAAAAAACCATCTTTTTCCAATGCATTGATTGAAAATATTTGCACTGGATGCACGATAGTTATGAACAAAAAACTGGCAGATAATTTGAAAATACATATTCCTAAACAGGCAATTTTGCACGATTGGTGGTGTTATTTGGTCGCATCCTATCTGGGGATTGTGGTATATGATGAACAAGCTTATATTTTATATAGGCAACATGGAAATAACATAATAGGGCAAAATAGAAATATAATAAAAAAAATAGAATTTAATATAAAATATATTTTGAAAAATAGAGGGAAATTATCGAAACAACTGAAAGAATTTCAGAAAAATTATCACATAATTCCGGAAAAGGATAGGCAACTACAAAAGTTGATAAAGGCAGAAAAATTTCCGGGAACATTTCAAATGGTATTTAATAAAAATATAAGAAGGCAGAGCATGGCAGATGATATAATAATGCGTTTGTTATTTATTTGCAAGTTAATGCTGTAGCGAGTGTGATATGAATAATCAAGAATGTCCAAAGGTTAGTGTAGTGATACCGGCATATAACAATGAAAAAACGATTGCTTCTACTATAGAATCTGTAAAAAAACAGACATATAGAAATATGGAAATAATCATTATTGATGACAATTCCAAAGACAACACATTACAAATAATACAAGAACAACGAGAGCAGGATAGAAGAATAAAAATAGTTCATAATGAAAAGAATCTTGGAATGACAGAGAATTGGAATAAATGTCTTCATATGGCTGAAGGTGAGTTTGTAAAATTGGTATGTGCAGATGATCTTTTGGATGAAAATGAAATTGAGATTGAAGCAGAAGCAATGATAAAAAATCCAACAGTTAATCTTGTTGAGAGTGACACAAGACTAATTGATATATATGGAAATCCAACAGGGGTGTTTAAAAGGTATCCAATGAATGGAATTGTTAGCGGAAGAAAAGTAGCTAAGTGCGCTTTGATCTGGAATAATTTTTTTGGAGCACCAGTGAATAATTTGATTAGGAAAAGTGTTTTAGACAAAACAAAAGGTTTTGATAAACGATTTACATATATTCTTGATTTTGATATGTGGTTGAAAATAGCGTGTGAAGGAGATGTGTATATTATTCATGAAGTACTAAATAGTTTTCGTATTCGTGATGACTCTAACACAGGAAATTTAATTGGACGTAATCGTGAGGTTTATGTGGAAGAACATCGGCAGCTTATAGAAAAGTATGCGAATGAGTTGAAATTAAGCGGGTTTGAACAGAAAATTAGCTTATGGTTTCGTAAATTTAGAAACATTGCTATTGGGATATATTTAAAAGTGTTTACAAAATAAATGTAAATGGAAAGGAATAAATTATGAAAAAAATATTAGTAACAGGATGTAATGGGCAATTAGGACGAGCTATTCGTAAAGAATATGCAAATGAAGAAGTTGAATTTATAAATACAGATGTGGTGGAGAGTGAAGAAATTATAGCTCTTGATATTACAGATATTAATCAGGTTTTGAAAGTGATATTAAATGAAAAACCGGATACAATTATAAATTGTGCGGCACATACTAATGTAGATGCGTGTGAAAATCAGTGGGACTTAGCGTATAAGATTAATGCAATAGGTCCGAGAAATCTTAGTATTGCAGCAAGGAAAGTGAATGCAAAGATGATCCATGTCTCAACTGACTATGTATTTGAAGGAAACGGAAAAAAGCCATATACAGAATTTGATATGCCAAATCCTGTTAGCGCATATGGTAAGACAAAATTGGAAGGGGAAAAATTTGTTCAGCAATTTGCTGACAGATATTTTATTTTGCGGACAGCGTGGCTTTATGGAGATGGAAAAAATTTTGTGAAGACAATGTTACGGCTTGCCGAAACACATGATGAGGTCAGTGTTGTATGCGATCAGCTTGGAACACCAACAAGCGCTGTGGAATTGGCAAAAATGATTCATTATCTGGAAGGAACAGATAATTATGGATTATTCCATGCTACTTGTGAAGGTGATACAAATTGGGCTGCGTTTGCAGAAGAAATCTTTAAACTTGCAGATAAAAATGTAAAGGTAAATCATGTTACAAGTGAACAGTATGCACAAATGAATCCGGCTTCAGCAAATCGTCCGGCGTATTCCATTTTGGATAATTATATGCTTCGTCTTACAAGTGATTACAAAATGGCAGATTGGAAAGATGCGTTAAAAGTCTATATGAAAGAGATTTAATCAAAATATGAAGAAACTTGCAGTCATTCCAGCTTATAATGAAGCTGGAAATATTGAGAAAACTGTACAGGATATTACAGAGAATGCACCATCGTTTGATTATATTATTATAAATGACTGCTCAAAGGATAAAACAGCAGAAATATGTCAAAAAAGTGGATTTCATATTATTAATCTTCCTGTAAACATGGGGATAGGCGGGGGAGTTCAGACTGGTTATCTTTATGCATTAAGAAATGGATATGATATTGTCGTACAATTTGATGGGGATGGACAACATGATGCTATATATCTAGAAAAGATGGCAGAAGTATTGGAAAAAGAAAAAATCGATATGTTAATAGGATCTAGATATATTGCAAAAGAAGGATTCCAATCCACGGGAATACGTAGAATAGGAATTCGTTTTTTTACAAGCCTTATTAAAATGTTGACAGGACGAAAGATTACAGATCCAACTTCTGGAATGAGAATGATTAATAGGAAGGTTTTACAAGTTTTTGCAGAGGATTACCCGAGGGATTATCCAGAACCTGAAAGCGTTGTTACACTGTTGAAAAAGGGAATGATAGTAAAGGAGATTCCTGTTCGCATGAAAGAGAGAAAAGAAGGGGTATCTTCTATTTCGCCTGTAAATGCAATTTACTATATGATTAAAGTAAGTGTTGCAATTTTAATTGCAGCGTTATAAAAGCGGAGAGAAGCATGTCGGTTCGTTTACAGATAATAGTTGGAATTATAATATTTATTGGATTGATCGGGATCTTTTATATGATTCATCGAAGAAAACTGAATTTAAAATATGCTTTACTGTGGATTTTTGCAGGGAGTATTGTTTTGATTTTGGATATTTTTCCAGAGTTTCTTGGGATAATAGCAAGGTTTTTAGGAATTGAATTACCTATCAATATGTTGTTTTTTCTGGGTTTTTGTTTTTTGATTCTGTTAGTATTTGGTTTGACTACCAAAGTGTCAAAGATGTCGGATGAAGTAAAGAGACTTACACAAGAGATTGCAATTTTAAAATATGACATTGAGGAAAGGAAAAATGGCAGAAGTTAAAGAGGTTATTATTGTCATGGCCACATATAATGGGGCTTTTCATATTAAAAAGCAACTAGATAGTTTACTTGCACAGACATACCCAAATTTGAAAATTGTTATTAGAGATGATGGCTCAGAAGATGCGACTATAAAGATAATAAAAGAATATCAAACCAGAACAGATAAAATAACTTTATTGAAGTGTGATGGGAAAAATCTGAAGTGCCCGGGAAGTTTTTACGAGATATTAGAACAGTGTCCAAAATCTGATTATTATGCATTTTGTGATCAAGATGATATATGGTATCCGGAAAAAATCCAATGGGCAGTAGAAAAGTTAAACCAATATGGTAGGGAAGAACCATTATTATATTTGTCTTCTTATGATTATTATACAGAAGAGGGAAAGTTTATCCGTAAGTTTCCAATACAGAAAGAGCCAATTCGAATTCGTAATGTCATGTATTATACTCCGGGATCTGGATTTACACTTGTTTTTAATGAACAACTTCGAAAAAAAATGGTTGTTGATTGCAAGCCAGGAAATGAAATGCATGATAAGTGGATGATTCGTGGGGCAATATGTTTTGGAAAAATTGTTTACGATTCCAGAAGTACTGCAAAACATATTAGATATGCAGATTCTGTTACGGCTGAAGATGCAGGGAATACAAATCTCTTAATTCATTTTATTAAGGATGAATTATTGGCAGATACAGCTGTTGAAGCTAAGGAATATTTGAAGTATTTTTATGATGCTTTTAGTAATGAGATGAAGCCATATGACAAAAAAACAATGGAAATTTTTATAGATGATTCAAATAATTTGAAAAGTTGGCTCAGAAAAATATTTTATCCACATAGATTACGCACACGTATTTCAGGAGAGATTGCTTTAAGAATACTGTTTATGATTGGAAAAATATAAGAAGCTGTTATACATGGATTGAAAACTTGAATTTCTGTGTATAACAGCTTTTTAGGTATTAAGAACGGAAATTTTTTAGAAAAGAGAAGATGTCTTTTCTAATAAAAATGAGGATAAAAAGAATGATAGAGATAGAGATAAAATAACGAAGTAATATGTGATTAATTAAATATTGGATAATTATTGCATAAACTAAAACGAACATTCCAGATAAGAAAAGCACTCGAATATTATAAATCTTTCTAGTATCTATTTTTCTCATAAAAATCATATGCAGAAGCATAAGGAAAAAATATCCAATTGCAGTTGTATATCCAGCGGCAATGTAACCATAAATAGGTATGAAGATTGCATTTAGTAAGATATTAATAAATGCTGAAAGAATAGAAGCAATAGCGATTAATTTGGTTTTTTTGTGATAATACTCAATATCATAAAAGAAAGTATAGGAAAATAAAAAGAACATACCTACTACAATAATTGGAATAAGATAAATACATTCATGATAACTGTCAGCAAGGAAGAAGGTGACAGCTTCAGGACTGATCATCATTAAACCAATTGACATGATAAGTGCGATGAGAAATAAAACTTTGGAGTATTTGTAAATGATGGATGTATTGTTTTCTGCTAAACGACGGTAGCACCATGGTGACCATACTGCCATGATTTGGGATAATAAAGAGTAAAGAACCATGGCAATAGTGTATGCCATACTATATATCCCGGTTTTTTCGGCATCACAGATATTAGTGATCATAATAAGATCACTTTGTGAAAGGAGAGTTTGCGCTAATAAGTGGGGAATTAAAGGTAAAGATAATGCAAGTGAGTATACAATATATTTTTTTTTGCAGGAAAAATGTCCACAAAAAAGAATATAAATTATAAAAAGAAGTCCAATAATCCAATAAAAACTATCTAACCCTATGATGCGTCCGAGATATTTCTTGTTATTAATGTGTAAAATTAAAAAAATAGCAAGAAATTGTGATAATGGACCTATGCACATAGTGATACAAAACATTGTTTTGTAACGATTATGAAATAAAAGATAAGTTGTGCCTATGGTATAGGCCATCCAGAGGAGAACACTTATGAATAGCAGAATACTTAGTAATGGTGAGAATCCAAGAAAATGTTCAAAGAAAGAATGGAAAAGAAAATAAATAAAGCCAAAAACAGTAATAAGTCCCATATTAAACAATAAAAGACTGCTTAAAAATTCATATTTTTTTTCTGGAAATTCAATAAGTCCACGATTGACAGCAGTATAACTGGCTAAAGTAAAAAGGTTTAAACCAATATTTCGAATGGAGAAAAAAGAAACAGCATTTCCGAGGTCAGCAGTATCTAGGATTTGAGTTGTAATAGGAATCATAATCATTGCAACCAATGTGACAATAATATTAGCTGTTGTATTTATAAGGGCTGCTCTTACGGTAGCTGAATTATCGGAAAGATTTTTTGTTGTCTGCAAAATAAAACCTCCAAAAATATACAAATAATTTAGAAAAAAGTTTATGTACCTGGGTTAGTATATCAGAAAATATAAAAAAGAAATAGTCAAAAAATAAAAAGTTGTAAACAAAAATGAAAGATGCTATAATCCAACATGTTTTTGGAGGTTGAATATGAGAAAAGATAAGAAAAATTGGCTTTTATTTGCGATTTTAATGTTACTTTTTATTCTTATAATTATGATAGTAAAAGATAACTCTATTGTTCGACGAGGAACAAATGATTTGTTTGGAATACAAAACACATCGAATGTTGGAAATATTAATGGAGATACAATAATTTCTCAAACATTTCAAACATCTGATTCGTTTCAAGGCATTGCTATGTTGATGGGTACATTTGATACGATACAGATTGGAAATATGCATGTTTGCATTATAAATGAGGAAACACAGGAAAAGGTATTGGATCGACAATACGATACTTTTTCAATTGATAATGATAAATATTTCTATTTTGCGTCAGAACAAGAAATACAAGTTGATCATCCAACAACTTTTCGTGTTAATATTTCGGAGGATAGCAGATTATTTGGTTCAGGGGTAACGATATGGTGCTCTGCAGAAGATGGGTATGAAAAAGGTACATTGACAATTAATGGGGAAAAGCAGGATGGAGATTTATGCTTTGGATTGGTAAAAAATTATAGAGAGTATATGGGATGGGGATTATTTACAAAGCGGTGTATGATTATTGCTATTATAATGTGCTTTCTGTCACTACATTGTTTTGTTGACATAAAGAGGATGTATGACTTTATTTATGAAAAGAGAGTTTATATAGCACTTTTTTTACTCTTTTTTTGCGTTGCCAATAAGTTTCATGGTTCATCTATCAATCAATATGATAATTATATACAGCAGGGGGAGGGGACAGAATATATGACGCCGGTTTTTGGCGAGTCAAGATCTATTCGAAGTGATGAATGGTTAGTTTCTGTACCTAGAACTTTATCAGCTGAATATACCCAATACGGAAAAACGAATGATATTGTTCGGGCAACAGAAGTGTCTAATTTATCTGCTTCGGGGTTGTATAGAGGTTATTCAGCTTTGGCAAAGCCTGCAAATTTTGGGTTTTATTTATTGGGATCGGAATATGGATTGGCTTTTTTATGGTCATTTAGAATGATTTTTGGATTCCTGTTTTCTTTTGAACTTTGTATGATTTTATCAGAAAAAAAGAAAGTATTGTCACTTTTTGGGGGAACAGTGATTTGGTTTTCTTCATTTAACATGTGGTGGTCAACTGTTACGTGGCTAATTGCAGGACAGGCGGCAGTTGTGTTTTTTTACTATTTTGTGTGCGAAAAAAATAGGATGAAGCGCATCTTATATGGAATAGGAATTGCATTGTCGGCAGCTAATTTTGTGGTTGATTTATATCCTGCATGGCAAGTGCCAGCGGGATATGTATTTCTGATATTGATTATCTGGATTTTTTGGGAGAACAGATTATATTGGGAAAATTATCATGTGAGTGATTGGATGCTGGCAGTTGGGTGTGTTATCTTTATGTTAAGTATTATAATTGTATATTTGTATGATTCGAGGGATTATATTGAGGCAATTATGAATACTGTTTATCCAGCAGGGCGGGTTAGTTATGGTGGATTTTCTATAAGTAAATTATTAGGATATGTCTCAACGCTATTAACACCATATCTGAATTATGAGAATCCAAGTGAAATGGGGTGCTTTTTTGGATTTTTCCCATTTTCGATTGTGGTATTTGTTTATTCTTTTACAAAAAAGAATAAACAAAGGCTGCTTATGGGGTTGATGCTAGTTGTTTCATGTGTTTTGGGATTATATTGTTTAGTTCCGTTACCAAAAAATGTGGCTAAAATAACATTACTTACATTCTCAACACCGCAGAGGGTGGCTGATGTATTGGGATATTTGAATATTCTGATGTTGGTTGTGGGATTGGCAAACTTAAGAAATCAGGAGAAGATGAAGATCGGATTTGGTATTTCTTTATCTGCTGCTTCTACAGTGATGGCACTGGCATACGCATGGGGGTACTGTGATACACGAGAGAAAAAAGAATGGGTTATACTTATATCGGTTATTACAGCTATAATTGAATTCGGAATGATTTCGGGAACGAGATATTTGCATGAAAAAAAAATAGAAGTAATAGCTATAACCATGATCTTAATAACGGGGTTATCGGTAAATCCTATTATGTGTGGATTGGATGCGATATATTCAAAACCAATTGCAAAAGAAATAGCAAATATTATAAAAGAAGATCCAAAGTCAAAATGGATTGCAGTGGATAGTTTTGTAAATCCTGATTATTTAATTGCATGTGGCGCAAGAACTTATAATTCTACGAATTATATACCGAATTTAAAATTCTGGGAAAAACTGGATGAAAAAGGAGAACAAGATGAGGTATATAATCGGTACGCACACGTATATATATCCCTGACAGATCAGGCTACAACTATGAATTTAGAAAATATCGATTATATACATCTTGATTTGAATTATGAAGATCTGAAAAAGTTAAATATTGATTATATTTTAAGTACATCTGAATTAGAAAGCTCACATGAAATGGAATGGAATGAAATATATTCAGAATACGGAATGCATATATATAAAATATCTGAAAATATCTATTAAGAAAATCTTAGAAATAAATAGAAATGGTAAAATTGCTTGGAAACATACACTGGGCATGTTATAATAACGACATTAAGACTTTATTATGGAAAAATAAAGCAGAACATTGAGCAGGAGGATAAAATGAGAACTTATTTAGTAACAGGAGGAGCCGGATTCATCGGTTCTAATTACATTCATTACATGTTCCGCAAGTATGATAACGAGATCCGTATCATCAACGTGGATGCATTGACCTATGCAGGTAATCTGGAAAATTTAAAAGATATTGAGAATAGAGATAATTATACATTTGTGAAGGCTGATATTACAGACAAAGATGCGATCATGAAGATTTTTGAAGAGAATGATATCGACCGCGTGGTTCATTTCGCAGCAGAAAGCCACGTAGACAGAAGTATTAAGAATCCGGAAGTATTTGTGAAGACGAATGTTCTTGGTACAGCAGTTATGTTGAACTGTGCCAAAGCAGCATGGGAACTCCCGGATGGAAGCTTTAAAGAGGGAAAGAAGTTCCTTCACGTATCAACAGATGAAGTGTATGGTTCACTTCCGGATGATGGTAAGAGTTACTTCTATGAGACAACCCCATACCAGCCACACAGTCCATATTCCGCAAGCAAGGCTTCTTCGGATATGTTGGTGAAGGCATATATTGATACTTATCATTTCCCGGCGAACATTACGAATACATCCAATAACTATGGACCTTACCAGTTCCCAGAGAAACTAATTCCATTAATTATCAATAACGCATTACACGGAAAGAAGTTACCGGTCTATGGTGACGGAATGAACATCCGTGACTGGTTATATGTAGATGACCATGCAAAGGGAATCGATATGGTACAGGAACAGGGAAGACTTGGTGAGTCCTACAATATCGGTGGACATAATGAAAAACGTAATATCGAGATCATCAATATTATCATTGAGACATTACAGGAGATCCTTCCAGACAGTGATCCGAGAAAGGCGAATGTAAGCAAAGACCTGATCACATATGTGGAAGACCGCAAAGGACACGACCGTAGATATGCGATCGCACCGGACAAGATCAAAGCTGAGATTGGCTGGGAACCTGAGACAATGTTCAAAGATGGTATTAAGAAGACAATCGCATGGTACTTAGAGCATGAGGAATGGATGCAGAATGTTACCAGTGGAGATTATCAGAAGTACTATGAGGATATGTACCAGGGTAAGTAATAAATGCAAAAACAGCAGTACCGTCTGAACAGGGCGATACTGCTTGTTTGCGTTTTTAAAGAGTGCGGATTTTTAAATAAAATTAAGAGAAAATACGAAGAATAAATAAAAATATCTGATATTTTAGAAAAGCGGAGGATGAAACATGAAAGGAATTATTTTAGCCGGAGGATCCGGAACACGTTTGTATCCATTGACAAAAGCAATTTCAAAGCAGATCATGCCGGTTTATGATAAACCAATGATCTACTATCCATTATCTACACTGATGTTAGCAGGAATCCGGGAAGTGCTCATTATTTCCACACCAAGAGATCTCCCGGTATTTGAGGAACTTTTAGGAGATGGTTCCCAGCTTGGCATGCATTTTGAATATGCCGTGCAGGAGCAGCCAAGAGGTCTTGCAGATGCGTTTATTATCGGTGAGAAATTTATCGGAAAAGATGCGGTAGCTTTAGTGCTTGGGGATAATATTTTCTATGGTCAGAGTTTTTCAAAAGTTTTATTGAACGCTGCACAGCGCGTAGAAAAGGAAAATGGTGCAACGATTTTCGGATATTATGTGCGGGATCCAAGAGAATACGGTGTTGTTGAATTTGATGAGAATGGAAAAGCATTATCCATTGAAGAAAAACCGGAGCATCCAAAGTCAAACTATGCAGTACCGGGGCTTTATTTCTATGATAACGATGTTGTTGAGATCGCTAAGAATGTAAAACCATCTGCAAGAGGTGAGATTGAGATCACAAGTGTCAACAATGAATATCTGAACCGTGGCACATTAAGCGTAGAGACATTAGGAAGAGGTTTTGCGTGGTTAGACACCGGAAATCATGACATGCTCCTTGCAGCAGCAGATTTCGTGTCTGCATTCCAGAAACGTCAGGGATTATATATTTCCTGTATCGAGGAAATCGCATATAAGAGAGGATTCATTGACAAAGAGCAGCTTGTGAAGCTTGCACAGCCATTATTGAAGACAGATTATGGCAAATATCTGCTGGAGATCGCAGAGGGATTGTAAAATCTATTAGGGAAGGCTGACAATATTATTTGCAATGAATTTCAGGTAAATACTGAATGAAAAAGGTATATTTTGAAAAGGAAGTAAGAAAATGGGAAAAATAAAAGTAACAGACAATTGTAACGGAATCGCAGGATTAAAAGTGATCGAGCCTGCTGTATTTGGAGATGCACGCGGATACTTTATGGAGACTTACAACTACAATGATTTTAAAGAGGCAGGAATTGACTGCGAATTTGTGCAGGATAATCAGTCTGCATCAAAAAAAGGTGTTTTAAGAGGTTTACATTTCCAGATTAATTATCCACAGGACAAGCTGGTACGCGTGGTAAATGGAGAAGTGTTTGACGTTGCAGTAGATTTGCGTGAAGGTTCCGAAACTTTTGGTAAATGGTTCGGTGTGACACTGTCAGCAGAGAACAAGAAACAGTTTTTTATTCCAAAAGGATTTGCCCATGGATTTATCGTATTGTCCGATTACGCAGAATTCTGCTACAAAGTCACAGATTTCTATCATCCAAATGACGAGGGCGGATTATTGTGGAAAGATCCGGAAATCGGTGTGGAATGGCCGATGCCGGAAGGAATGACAGAAGCAGACCTTACCTTATCGGATAAAGATAAAGTATGGGGTGGGATTGCAGAGTATGTAAAAAACCGCAAATAAATAAGGTTTAAAGAAAGTTAGGACTATGTCAGAAAAAAAGAAAACTACATTTTTGCCATCTGTTTTGTGGAAGAACCGCAAATTGATCATGAATCTGGCAAAGAATGATTACAAGAAAAAATTTGCAGGATCATACCTTGGGATTATATGGGCTTTTATTCAGCCGGTAGTCACAGTGCTTGTATACTGGTTCGTATTTGAAGTGGGATTGAATTCCAAAGTGAATGACCTTAGAACAGGTGCAGAAGTGCCATTTGTGATCTGGCTTATGGCAGGATTAATCCCATGGTTTTATTTTCAGGAAGCATGGAGTGGTGGAACGAGTGTACTGATCGAGTATACGTATCTGGTGAAAAAAGTTGTATTTCAGATTGAAACGCTGCCGGTCGTAAAAGTGATTTCTGCTTTATTTACACATTTGTTTTTTGTTGCATTTACCATTGTATTATTTGCTTTTATGGGATATACACCGGATCTGTATACTTTGCAGGTGTTGTATTACAGCTTCTGCATGCTCATCATGGTTACTGGTCTGATCTATGCAACAAGCGCGATCGTGGTATTTTTCCGCGATCTCGCACAGGTAGTAGGAATTTTACTTCAGGTGGGAGTCTGGGTGACGCCGATCATGTGGGATATCAATACAATGACAAAGATCCCATCATGGTGTGTGTTCCTTCTGAAACTGAATCCAATGTATTATATTGTGAATGGATACCGGGATGCCCTGATCAATAAAATTAGTTTCTGGGAGCATCCGGGTTATACAATTTATTTCTGGATATTGAGTGTGATCTTATTGTGTCTTGGAACAGGCATTTTTAAACGGCTGCGGATCCATTTTGCAGATGTTTTGTAAGATCAGAAAAAGTTTTTTGGCAGAAAGGTAATTACATGGATAACAATATAGCGATAAAAGTTGACCATGTCAGCAAGATGTATAAATTATACGATAAGCCGTCGGACCGTCTGAAAGAGTCTCTTGGGTTAACAAGAAAGAAGAAATACCATGAGCACTGGGCTTTAAATGACGTGTGTTTTGAGGTGAAAAAAGGCGAAACCGTAGGAATTATCGGTACCAATGGATCAGGAAAATCCACCATTTTAAAAATCATAACAGGAGTACTGAACCCGACTGAGGGAGAGGTGCTGATCGACGGAAGGATTTCTGCACTATTAGAACTTGGTGCAGGATTCAACATGGAATACACAGGAATTGAGAACGTTTATCTGAATGGAATGATGATCGGCTTTTCCAGGGAAGAAATAGATCAGAGACTGGATGACATCTTAAAGTTTGCTGATATTGGCGATTTTGTAAATCAGCCATGTAAGACATATTCCAGTGGTATGTTTGTGCGGCTCGCATTTGCAGTGGCAATCAATATTGATCCGGAAATACTGATTGTCGATGAAGCGTTATCGGTAGGCGATGTATTTTTCCAGGCAAAATGTTATAAAAAATTTGAAGAGTTCAAGGAACAGGGAAAGACCATTATATTTGTAAGTCATGATCTTTCAAGTATTTCGAAGTACTGTGACAGGGTAGTTCTGTTAAATAAAGGAGACAAACTCTCCGAGGGAGCACCAAAGGAGATGATCAATCTCTATAAACGTGTGCTTTTGAATCAGACTGTAAGTGGTCAGGACGGCAAAGTGCTGCAGGAAGAAGAAAAAACAGGCAGCGCAGAAGAAAAATTATGGAAATCCCATTATAAGATCAATCCGGGTGTGGATGAATATGGAACTGGGGAAGCAGAAATTATTGACTTTGCGATCATTGATGAGAATGGTTCCTATACAAACTGTATTGAAAAGGGAACTTCCTTTGCAATCAAATCCAAAGTGATGTTTCACAAAGAAATACAGAATCCGATTTTTACTTTGACATTCAAAAATATTCAGGGTACTGCCGTTACGGGAACGAACACTATGTATGAAAAAGTGGATGTCGGAACAGTCCATCCGGGAGATGTATACGTGGCAACTTTTGAGCAGAACATGGATATGCAGGGGGGAGAATATCTCCTGTCTATCAGCTGCACTGGATATGCAAACGGTGATTTCAAGGCATATCACAGGCTGTATGATGTGTGTGGCATCACAGTCGTATCAGATAAGAATACAGTGGGATTTTATGACATGAATTCACAGGTGAGCGTGGAGAAAATCCGCTAAAGAAGAGGTAGATAAATGCGACAGGAAGCAGGAACAGGAATTGCTGATATTACTATCTTGAATGAAATCTATGAGATTGTAAGAACAAATGAGAAGTCTGAATATCAAAATATTATATGTGAAAAAGCAGCTTATCCTTTTATGTATCATTTGGCGGAACTTAGAGGAAATATTGTACATTGGCTGCCTGTTTCAAAGCAACATTCTGTTCTTGAAATAGGTGCTGAATGTGGAGCAGTAACAGAGGTATTGGCTCAAAAAGCTGGTGAAGTAGCATATATTACTGACACAAAGTTGCAGGATAATATAATTCATGCAAGAATAGAAAAAAATATTCCAGATTCTGATAGAGCAAAAGTGGTAGGGTATTATGAAAAATATTGTGATATAGAAAAGAAACTGGATAAATATGATTATATTTTTCTTGTGGGAAGTTTTAGATATGCATCAGAGATTGTAGAAGATAAAAAAAATCCATATGTAGAATTGCTCAAACAGTTACGGATGCATTTAAAACAGGAAGGTTACTTGATCATTGCAGATGCAAATAGATTAGGTCTGAAGTATTTTGCAGGATGCCAGGAGGATTATTTTGGAGGGTATTTTGAAAATATCGAAGGATATCCAGCAACACAGGAATATAAAACATTTACTCACGGTGAGTATAAAAAATTATTAGAAGATGCTGGATATGAAAAATTGGAATTTTATTATCCGTATCCAGATTATAAGTTTGCAACCACTATTTATTCAGAAAAATATCTTCCGCAAAAGGGAGAGTTAAGTAACAACCTTCGAAATTTTGATCGAGAAAGATATCAATTTTTTGATGAAAGACGAGTATTTGATACTCTTATTGAAGAGGGATTATTTGAAGAATTTTCTAATTCTTTTTTGATATGTGCCAATTAATGAAAGCAGGATATGATGAATGAAAAAAATTATATACTCAAAATTTTCTAATGAGCGACGGGAAGAATTTCAGATTCGAACGGATATTGTGATGGATGATTCTGTAAATGAGAGAAAAGTGTATAAATCAGCAATATATGAAGGGGGAAAAAAGCACTTACTTCATATAAGTGATGCATATAAAAAATTATCAGAAACTTACATTCAGAAGAATATTGTTTTTTGTGAAAGCAATCTAGTTGATAATATGTTAGAATCACCATATATCGCAGGTGAAACTTTACAGCAAATACTTGAAACGGCAGTTGGAAATAATGATGAAAAATTAATAGATGATATTATTTTACAATATATAGAATGGATGAGGACAGATGGCGGAAATGAGCCATTTTATATGACGGAGAAATTTGAGGGTGTATTTGGAAGGGTAGAACTTCCAGAAAATCTTATTTGTGCCAGAGTAAGCGATATTGATCTGATTTTTTCAAATATTATTGTAGCAGATAATAAGTGGAACATTATTGATTATGAATGGACGTTTGAATTTCCGATACCAAAGAATTTTATTATATATAGAGCAATGTTTCTGGCATATCATCAAATTAAACGGTGTTCAAGTCTGGAACTAAGCCGTTTGCTTGGAATGGCAGGTATTACGGAAGAAGAAGTGAAATGCTATGGGGAGATGGAAGAAAATTTCCAAAAGTATGTTCTGAATAATTGTGTGCCAATTCGGGATATGGTATATAAACTAAACAATAGAGTGATTAGTATGAATAAGGTAATAAATCAGTTAGATATAAATGAGAATGATCAGTTGGTAGATGGGGAAATAGTAGATATTAAATATAATATAGATAGACTGGAGGCACATTCGGGGAATTTAATATGTTGTGGATGGGCATATGCGGAAGATGCAAGAGGAACAATATATCCAGCTGAAATTGATGTAAGAAAAATGGATAATAGTGAAGTTGCCACAGTAATGAATCGGAATGTACGTTCAGATGTTGCCAGAGTATTAGGACTTAATGAGCAAAAACCACTTTGGGGATTTAATATAATGTGGTCAATGGAAGAGAGGGAAGATTATCAGCTGGTCTTTTTTAGAGGTGTATATGACAAAAAACATATGATTACAGAAGATTATATTTTGCGAATTGAGCGGGAATATAATCGAAGATATCCAAGTAAAAAGCTAATGCGAAGATATTGTGATATGCAAACAAAGTTAGATGATATATATTATTTGAAAAAGTTTGGATATAAATGTTTACGTAATATCAAACAACAGAGATTAAATCCTAAAAATGTTCCATATGCAGCGTGGAGAGTGTTTCAATTGCCAGATCAGACAGAAATCTTAAGGCAGAAAGAAGAAAAATTTGCAAAACAGCCTTTAATTAGTATTGTTGTGCCTGCATATCGTACACCAGAAAAATTTTTGCGTGAAATGATAGAATCTGTGCAGAAACAGACATATGGTAATTGGGAGTTATGCATTGCAGATGGAAGCTTAAATGATAGCATCAAGGGAATTCTCGAAGAATATGCAGCTAAGGATTCCAGAGTAAAATATAAACTTTTGGATGATAATTATGGCATTTCTGAAAATACAAATCAAGCACTTAACATGGTAACAGGAGATTATGTGGGGTTGCTTGATCATGATGATATTTTGGAAGTGAATACTCTTTACGAAGTCGTAAAGACAATCAATGAAACAAATGCTGATGTGTTATATACGGATGAGGATAAGGTTTCATTGGATTTACAATTGTATTTTGATCCACATTTTAAACCGGATTACAATCCGGATTACCTTAAAAGCTGTAATTATATATGTCATTTTTTTGTGGCAAGCAGGAACGTTGTCAATAAAGTGGGGAAGTTTGACAGTTCGTGTGATGGATCGCAGGATTATGACTTTATATTACGATGTATTAGGGAAGCGGCAAAAATATATCATGTCCCGAAAGTATTATATCATTGGAGATGTCATCCGAATTCTACGGCGATGAATCCGGAAAGCAAATTATATTGTTATGAGGCTGGAAAACGTGCGATAGAATTAGATTTAAAGGCAAGAGGAATTGAAAATGCAAAGGTTAAAATTGGAAAATATTATGGAATGTATGAAGTGACGTATCCTATTAATGTTATGCCATATCTTTCTATTATTACTACACAGGAAAAAAATATTCATCATTTATTGCAGGGGCTGGATTATAGCAATTATGAGGTAATAGAGACTGGAGAAAATGAATTTTCAGGGAATGAAATTTATGAAGCAACAAAAAGGGCAAGAGGAGAAGTCATTTTGTTCCTTTCGAGTGCAGAAGGAGCTGCAAATGATGATTGGTTGAAAATCATGATTGGAAATATTTTACGCAATGAGGTCGGTATCGTAGGTCCAAAATTATTGAAAACCGATGGCTCTGTATATTCCGCGGGACTTGTATTAGGACTTAAAGGAACTGCATCTGGAGTATTTGTAAACTATCCGGCAGACAGTAATGGTTACTTTAATCGTGCAATTACACAACAGTGTATAGGGGCGGTTGCTGTAAATGGATTAATGATAAAAAAAGAGATGTTAAAAAAATGTGGAGAATGGGATACTGGATTAAATATAGCACAGGCAGGATTAAAATTGTGCCTGGAAGTTCAAAGACAAGGTTTTAATGTGGTATTTACACCAATGGCACAGATTATAGTGAATGAAACATCTGATTCACCACATTATATACAGATTCAAAATTCGGATTTTGAAAAGAAATATGGAGAAAGTATTAATCGAGATCCGTATTATAATCCTAATTTTGATCATGATGGAGAAGAATTTTCGTTATCTTATAATTAAAAAGGAAAGAGTCAAATGAATCATACGAGGGAAAAAATACAAGAAATTTTTTTGGTTGTTACGGATTTGATATGTTTCTTAATCAGTTATTTTGGGGCAGGTTATGTTTGGCTGGTAGAATTTCGTAAAGTTTCAATAACCAATATGCGGATAGAACTAATGGATAGTTTTTATCTTACATTTATTGCATACCTATTAATTGTTATTTTTTCAGATTTGGAAAAGAATTACATAGGAAGAAATTATGTACAAGAATTAATTGCAGCAATAAAATCTGGAGCTATCCTGATGGTTGTTATGACATTAACGATTTTCGTAAAGCATAATAACGCAGATATATCGCGAGGAGTATATATAGTAACAGCTTTTTTTGATATATTATTGTTTTATATTACACATGTGATTATCAAGTATTATTTATTACGTGTATATCGTAATAAATCTGCTGTAAATCAAATATTTCTTGTTACGAACGCTGAACGTGTTGATGCAATTGTTAAAGACGCGGACAGTACAAAAGACTGGGCAAGAAGGATTACAGGAATAGCTGTAATTGATGATAATCAGGTGGGAAGATGGTATTATGGAGTGCCAGTGGTTGCCACCTATGATAATATGGTTCAATATGCAACAGAGCAAATTGTGGATGAAGTGTTTATAGATGTACCATATGACAATGGGGAATCATTAAAAGGTATTGTGAATCAATTTGCAGAGATGGGAGCAACTGTTCATGTGTCAATTGAGCTTTTACAGAGATTTGACGAGTTTCATAAAAGTTTTGATATGCTGGGAAATATTCCAGTTGTAACATTTTCAAATCAATACTATGATTGGAAAATGTTAATGATAAAACGAATTATGGATATTGCAGGAGCAATCGTAGGATTAGCAATTACGGCTGTTGTTACTGTTTTTCTGGCACCTCCATTGTTAATAGAATCACCGGGACCACTGTTCTTTTCACAAAAGAGAGTTGGTAAAAATGGAAGATTTTTTAAATTGTATAAATTCAGGTCTATGTATAAAGATGCTGAAGAAAGAAAAAAAGAATTACAGAGTCAGAATGAAATGAATGGACTTATGTTTAAAATGAAGGACGATCCAAGAATAACAAAAGTTGGAAAATTTATTCGAAAGACAAGTATTGATGAGTTGCCACAGTTTTTTAATGTCTTAAAAGGTGATATGAGCCTTGTGGGAACTAGACCACCAACAGTAGATGAATTTCGGCAATATGAAGTGCATCAAAAGAGAAGACTTAGCGCAAAACCTGGAATTACAGGGCTGTGGCAGGTAAGCGGCAGAAATAATATTAGTGACTTCGAAGAAGTTGTGAAATTGGATGTGCAATATATTGATAACTGGAGTATTGGTCTGGATATAAAAATTTTATTAAAAACGATTAAAGTTGTATTTGATAAAGATGGTGAATAGAAAGGAAAAGATGAATGAGTAGAGAATATAATACAGAGAAAGAATACACTTTTTGGGAAATTATAAGATACAATTTAAGAATGTGGTGGCTTGCAGTCATTATGGCAATTCTTTGTGCAGCTGCATTAGGAGGATACAAATATAAAACACTGCATCAGTATGTTGAAAAAGAGATGTATGAGAATAAACAGCAGGTAGTTGGAACTTTATTTGTCACAGATTATAGTGATGCTGGAATGGCAGAAAGAATTGGAAATATTATGAGAATGTCTAAAAGCTATTCTGGATATAGTGCTTTTTGTGAAGATATGGGAAGTATTCCAACAATAGATGAGTATACGAAGTTATTTGAAGTTATACAAGGAGAATCGTCTGGAATAGTATCTTTTTATGTAACATATCCCGCCACAGTGGGAAATGTCACAATAGCTGATGAAAATACAGCCAAAAAGTTTGTAAAAGGTGTAATGAACGCAACGCAGAAAGTAAGCGAAAATTTAATAGGTACAGAATGTGTAAAGATAATGGATGAACCATATGTTACACAGGAAGTAGCAAAAGTAGAGAGCTATTCTATTTCACAGGATGATTTTAATCAGGCAATTATGAAGGCATTAACAGCTGGGGTTATTCTTGGAATAATTGTTGAAATTATTTTGTATACATTTTGGATGCTGCTTTATAAAAAACCTAAAAATGCAGAAGAAATTAGACAGATTTTAGATGCAAATATTATTGAAAATATCAAAAAAGAAGATAATGAAAACACATTCAATAAATTGGCATTATATTTAAAAGATGACGAAAAAAATAGCAAAATAATAAATTGTATTTCATTACATTGCGCCCAAAAAGATATAGCATTAAAATTGGCGATGGCTTATGCGAATGAATGCAAAAAAACGTTATATGTTGATCTTGGAGTATCAGAGGAGAATACTTCTTCAAATTCGCTTAATCAATATATTATAGGAAACAATCATGAAATAAAACCTACAAAAATGAATGAGTATTTGGACGCTGTATGTAAAAACCAGACGGATGAGCAGAATAGTCATATTGTTGGAAATGAAAAGTTTGCACAGTTTGTAGAAGAAATGAGTACACGGTATGATTATATCATTTTTAACAACGCAGATGCAGTGGATAATGCAGATGCTTATATGGTTTCAAAATTATGTAAAAAAACTTTTGTGGTGTGTGGAAGAAAAAATATAACTAATGAAATATTATATAACGTAAAAAATACGTTAAATATTAATAATATTCAAATTGATGGAGTTATGGTATATGATATTTAAAGATGTCATGAACATGACAATGCTTTTTCTTATATTGCCAGTTTGGATAGGTAGTTTATGGAAAAAAATACTCAGAAGTAATGATATACGGATTATTTTATTACAATTATGGTGTATGGGTTTTATCACTATGCTTGCAACTGCACAATTAGTGTTAGTTCCACTTGTTGCCTTACAGAAGTCATTGACAATGGCTGTGATGATCTGGAAAGTTTTACTTCAGTGTTTGTCGGTTATTGCTTTTTTTAGAGTGATGGTGCAGGATGATATATTTGCATTAATTCAAAATAAGAAGAAAAAAAAGACTCAGTTTTTTAAGGATAAGAATATATGGATTCTGGTTTATGGATTACTTATAAGTATTATGATTTTTGTACAAGTGTATGTGCCAGTAAGATATGAACATGGTGATGATGATGATTCAAGATTTATTGCCGAAGAAGTATCTGCCGTTGTACATGATACTATGTATATAGATGATCCAATAACAGCTACGGAAATGTATTGGGATCTTGGGGAAGTTAAGAAAGATTTGACTTCACCATGGGCTATGTATGTAGCAATGTGCAGTAAAATAAGTGGGATTGCACCAGCCATTTTATCACATACATATCTGCCATTTTATATAATATTGATGTGTTATGCGGTTTATTTTCTGATAGGCTATGAGCTACTGAAAAAAAATCTGGAAAAAACATTAGTTTTTCTCATTTTTGTTTGCGTTCTCAATATGTGGGGATATACTTCAACACATACTTTAGCATCAATGCTGTTATTGCGTATATGGCAGGGAAAGGCAATATGTGCGAGTTTTATTTTACCTTTTATGTTTTATGTAATGAGTAAGCTTATGGATTGCAATTATGAAAAAGGATGGTTACCGTTTCTATATGTAATGTCGACAGGGGCAAGTTTGTTATCTGGAGTAGGGATTATAACAGTGCCGGTAATGTTATTTCTATATGGGATAGCAGATTACATTTATAGTCGAAAAGTAAGAAAAACGATTGCTATTTTAGGAGCCATGGTGCCTAGTATTTTATATTTGGTTTATTACTTAGTAAGATAAGGAGTTTCATGAGTAATTTTTTGGGTGGAGTATGGAACGAGTTTATTAATTTTATAGGTGGGAGAAGTGGAGCTTTTCATTGGATTTTATATTGTGTCGCTTTGATATACTGTTTCTTTTGTACGAAAAGAACTAGAAAAATAATAGCTTTTCCAAGTATTCTAATATTGTTGTTTTTTTTCAATCCTATTTTTTATAAGTATATTGGAACAAGATTTCTTCAAGGAATATATTGGAGATTGATGTGGATGTTGCCGATTGTTTTTATTATTGCATTTTCATTCACAGATATTATATATAAATGCAGAGGGAGTGCACTACGTCCGGTTTTGGTTTTTGTGGTAGCTATTTGCATCATATGTACGGGAAAGAAAATCTTTGGAATTGAGACATATACGGAAAAAGAGAATAATTATAAAATATCTCAAGCTGCCATAGAAATTTCAGATTTAGTTCAGAGTAACCTATTAGATTGGAAGGAAACAATCATTGTTCCAAATGAATTATTGTGTGATATCAGGCAATACTCATGTGCAGTAGGATTATTATATGGTAGAAATGCGGAGGGATTTATATCTGAAATAGATGAAGATGAGGCAACGGTATATCAGGAAATGAGCAAAAACAATCCGGATATTGCATTGATCACAAATATTGCAAAAAAAAACAATTGCAGATATATTGTTTTAAATAATGAATTCCACAAGATAAATCAGGACTTGACAGTTTATGGATATGAAAAAATAACAACAATTCAATCAAAATATATCGTATATCGCATAATACCGGAAAATAATCTGGAGAGAGTGAATGAATAGATTAAAAAAGATTTATAAAGAAACAAATTGGAAAAAAATAGGGATAGTTTCATTTTATGGATATTTTGCAATCAATATATTGATGAAGGCATTTGCATATGATCACGGTGATAATATCTATAAGTATTTTTTTGTGTTTGGAATGTTTTTCTTGGCTATTAAATTAATTTCTACACAATATACTTTACGTGAAATTTTATGGGCCGCTATCTTAATGGGTGTATCGATTCCATTGTCAATTATTACAAAATCCAATACATGGCTATTACTGTTTTTGACAATTATTGGAATGAAAAATTGTAATTATCATAAGCTTATTAAAATTGCAGTATATATAAGATGTATAAGTGTTAGTATTTTAGTATTAGGTTCTGCATTTGGTGTTTATGATATTGGATATAAAACAACTCCTGATACAAATTATGTAGAATTGCCAGTATATGGATTTGGAATGGGAGAACCTAATTATGCCTTTTTATCTGTTTTTTTAACGATTTTGCTTCTACTTTATTACAATTATGAAAAATTAAATAAATGGTGGTTTATTTGGACATCGGCTATTGCATTATTGTTTTATAAATTTACATTTTGTAGAACTGGAATTGCAGTATTTTTCTTTTGTTGGGGATTAATTATATTTGAAAAGAAAGTAAAAAATGACAAACAAAAGTTTATTTTAGCTTTATCAATACCTGTTGGAGCGTTATTCAGTTTTGGCACTATGTTGACTTTTAATAGTTCAAATCCAGTGCTAAAACTTTTAAATCATTTTGTGTCAGGAAGAATCTATATTATTAACAGTTATTTCAAGGATCAGGGATTGGCATTATTGCCAAGACCACAGGAAATATTTTATGCAAGCTATTATGGATTGATAGACAATTCGTATATGTTTGTTTTAATTTATTGCGGGTGGATAGTTGCTATTTTTTTCCTGGCTTTGCTATGCCTTATGCTATGGAAGTTATATAAGTATAGAAAATATAAGGAATTAGTTATGATAGCAGCATTAGCATTGTATGGCGTATTGGAACAGTTTGTAATGAATGGTTTTATGAACCCGTTTATTTTATTAGGGGCGGTTTTATTATATCCCGATTTTATGCAAACAGATACAAGATCAGAAGATGATGGAAAAAGAGGAAACCTATGAAACAATATCGAATTCTACAAGTGCATAATTTTTATCAGATTCCAGGTGGGGAAGATGTTGTAGTTCGTAATGAGAAGCGGCTTTTAGAAGAACATGGACATAAAGTTTATACCTATTATAGATCTAATAAAGAACTGGAAAAAAAATCAATTATTGGGAAAAGTATATTACCATTTACTGCTATATATTCATTCAAGACAGCAAGAGAGGTAAAAAAGATAATTAAAGACAATCATATTGATATTGTGCATGTGCATAATACGCTTACTATGGTTAGTCCGTCTGTTTTTTATGCCGCATTTGCATGTAAGGTGCCTGTAGTTCAGACGCTTCATAACTTTAGAATGCTTTGCCCGGCTGGTTCTTTTTTCAGGGATAACGTCATTTGTGAAGAATGTGTTACAAAAGGTATGAAATGTGCTGTAGAACATAAATGTTACCGTAATAGTAAAGTCCAGACGATTGTTAGTGCAATGATATTGTGGATTCATCGAAAACTTGGAACTTATAAAAAAGTCAATTTTATTTGTTTGACAGAATTTAATCGCCAGAAATTATTGGATGCTATAGATAAAGGAACTAAAAAAGGAAAAATTATCAATTCTTCTAAAGTTTATATTAAGCCTAACTTTACTTTTGCTGAGGGAATTGTACCAAATACAGAGAAAAGTGAGGAAGAATATTTTCTTTTTGCCGGACGGGTAGAAGCATTAAAAGGTGTTGATATAGCAATTAAAGCATTTGAACAAATTCCAGACAAGCAGTTATATATTGCAGGGGATGGACCAATGATGGGAGAAATGAAAAAATATGTGAATATGCATAATATTAAAAACATTAAGTTCCTTGGTTATTTGCAAAAAGAGGAAATGAGTGAGAAATTTTATCATGCAAAAGCAGTTATTATGACATCTCAATGCTATGAGGCATTTGCAATGACGATTGCGGAAGCATATTCATATGGCGTACCGGTTATTGCAGGCAGAGTAGGTAACATGGATGGTATGGTAAAGGATGGGGAGACAGGCATAAAATTTGAATACAATTCAGCAGATGATTTGGCAGAAAAAGTACAGGAATTTGAACGGATGGATATTGCAATTTTGAAGGAAAATGCAAGAAGTTTTTATCAAAACCGCCTGCGACCAGAAGACAATTATCAAAAATTAATAGAAATTTATACGGATATCACACAAAACAAGATAGAGGAATAGAAGATGAAGCGACTTGTGTTTATAACAAATGTACCATCGCCATATCGCGTGGATTTTTTTCGGTATATGCAGGAAAATTACAGGGAATATGAATTTCATGTTATTTTTTCAGGAGCTGGTATGGAAAATCGAAAATGGAACGTGGATTTGAACAAATTAGATAATGTCCATTTTTTGAAGTCAAAGACGATTATTATACGTAAACGATTTGATGATCGATATATATTTGTTCCAGTAGGAGTTGAAAAATTATTAAAAGAAATTAATCCGGATCTTGTTTTCGCAATGGAATATAATCCTACGATTCTACGGGCAGTGCATTGGTGCCGAAAAACACACATTCCATTTATCAGTTGGACAGATGGTACTTTAAATTCTGAAAAAAATATTGGAAAAATACAACGTATGTCCAGAAAGTATATAATAAGACGTGCGGCAGCATTTATTGCAAGTAGTACGGCATCTATGAAAGCACAGATTGCATATGGGGCAGAACGAAAAAAATGTTTTATTTCTTATTTGACTGTAGATATTAATAAATATTTAAGTCAAAAAGAAAGTTATGAAGCCAGACAACTTATTTATGTGGGAAGTCTGATTCAAAGAAAAGGATTAGATTTATTACTGCCTGCACTGGCAAAGACACCTGAGGATATTCGGCTGGTTATTGTTGGAGAGGGAAAAGAAAAGAAAGCATTAGAGGAACAGATAGAAAAACTGGGATTGTCAGGCAGGGTACTTTTTAAAGGATTTGTAGAAGGTGAGAAACTTAGAACGTTATATAAGGAGTCAGATGCTTTTATTATTCCTACCAGAGAAGATTGCTTTGGTTTGGTGATTCTTGAAGCAATGTGTGCCTCGCTTCCAGTAATTTCTTCAAAATATGCAGACGGAGCATTTGATCTGATTGTAGAAGGAAAGAATGGATATATCGTAGATCCGGAGAACACAGAAGGATTTGCAGCATGCATTATAAAGCTTTTTGAAGAAGATGATCTTAAAACAATGGGAGCTGAGAGTTACAGGAAAGCGCACGAATTTTCTTTTTCACATGTGGCGGAAGGGTGCATGGATGCAGTTGAGTATGCTTTGAAACAAGGCTGAGGAAAATAGATGAAAGAGAATAACATGAAAAATAAGATTTTATTTAATGGACTAGGCAATCGTGGTTGGATTGGTGGATTATATTATTTAAAAAATATAATGTTTAGTTGTCTCCAAAGTGAAATAATTAGAAGTAAATACAAGTTAGTAGTTTTGATAGATTCTGAGCATGCAGATATTTTCGATTGTTATAAAGATGAAAAATATCAGGCAGATGTAGAAATTCTGGTTTATAATGATGAAAATAAGTGGAAATTATTAGCATATGAATTGAAACTTATTTGGTTTGGTGGAGTAAAGTATTGTTATGCATTGGAACTTAATAGAATTGGCAGGTTGTTTGTAAAAAAAGGAGTTTTCTGGATTCCGGATTTTCAGCATCGAACTCTACCGGAGTTTTTTAAAGAAGAAGAAATAGCAAAGAAAATAACGAATGATACGAATATGACAAACCTTACAAATACTATGGTTTTAAGTAGTAATGATACGAAACATGATTTGGAAAAATTTTATCCAGAACATAAATGCCCGATAGAGGTAGTACATTTTGTCTCATACATTGAACCAGAAATTAGAAGCATTACCAAAGAATTTGAATTAGAAACAAAGAAAAAATTTGGTTTGGGAGAAGAATATATTTATTTTCCTAATCAGTTTTGGAAACATAAAAATCATATAGTTGCGGTTCAGGCAATTGAAGAAATCTTATGCCGTATAGATAAGGGACAGGCAAATGTTATGCAGGATTATCAATTTGTATTTACAGGCAATTTAGAAGATTACCGTAATCCAGAATATATTGATCAGCTAAAGCAAATTATGCAGGCACCGCATGTGGCGGAGAAGATAAAATTGCTTGGATTTGTAGACCGTAGGGAACAGCTTAGCATTATGAAAAATGCAAACTTTATCGTGCAGCCGTCGCTTTGCGAGGGATGGGGAACTGTTTTAGAAGATGCGAAAGTTTTAGATAAAAAGGTTCTTCTTTCAAACATTCCGGTTCATGAAGAACAAAAGGATGAAAAATGTCAGTTATTTGATCCGCAAAATCCAATAGAACTTGCAGATAAAATGATTGCGTGGGCGAATGAAGAAAAAAATAAGCCAGAATTATTTGCAGGTAATGTTGAACTTGGAATTTGTAATATGTACAAAGAAGCAAAGGAATATGCGAAGGCACTTGAACGTGTATTTAAATGAGGGTAAATATGAAAAAAATGGTTATTACGGGCGTAAACGGCTTTCTTGGTCGTAACGCTAAAGAATATTTTGAAAAGAGATATGAAATTACTGGGATAGATTTGGCGGAAAATTATAATGGAGAAAAGACTCAATACCATAATATATCCTATTATCAATGCAATATGTCACAGGATTCAGCGGAAATGGCAACAATATTTACCAGTGTGCAGCCAGATGTTATCATTCATTGCGCAGGAAGTGCTAATGTTGGGGCATCTGTTATTAATCCTATGGCAGATCTGGATGGAAACCTGCATAGTCTGTATCAGCTATTGCTTGCATTAAAAGCATTTGAGAAAAGACCTAAAATAATATTTCTGTCCAGTGCAGGAGTGTATGGTAATCCTAAGAGTTTACCAATTCATGAATATGATGAACTGACACCTATGTCACCTTATGGACTTCATAAGCGGATGGGGGAAGAACTGTGCGAGTATTACAATCGTATTTATGATTATAAAATTCGTACAATTCGGATCTTTTCAGCATATGGAAATGGACTTAGAAAGCAGTTGTTATGGGATATTTTCCAAAAATATCAGAATACAGGAAGAATAGAATTGTTTGGAACGGGAAATGAGACAAGAGATTTTATCCATGTATCGGATATTATGAAAGCAATGGAATTAATTCTTGACTATGAAGGAGATGAACAGATCTTTAATGTTGCGAATGGAGAGGAAGTATCTATTCGGAAGTTGGCAGAGATATATGCAGAGTGTCTGGGTGAGTCAAAGAATATTGTTTCGTTTAATGGAAAAACAAAAGAAGGTGATCCTAAGAATTGGAGAGCTGATATATCATTACTGAAAAAACTTGGCTATGAAAAAAGTATGGAATTAGAAAAAGGCATTGCAGCGTATGTAAAATGGGCAATGGGTGAATAGTATTCAGGAAAAAGGATTGTTTATTGAGATATGAATAAAAGCAGGCAGGTTGCTCCGGTAGTATTATTGACTTATAATCGTCCAGAGCATACAAAAGATACAATAGAAGCATTAGCAAAAAATGAGCTTGCAGATCAGACAGATTTATATGTTTTTTCTGATGCTGCAAAAAAGAAAGCAGATATCGAAAAAGTAGAACAAATTCGTTCTTATGTAGAACAGCAAGTCAACGGTTTTAATAATGTTACACTTATTTCCAGAAATGAAAATTATGGACTTGCGAGAAATGTGATTGAAGGTGTGACAGAGATAGTAAATCAATATGGAAAAGTCATTGTATTGGAAGATGATTTGCGTACAAATCCATTTTTCTTAAGGTTTATGAATGATGGCTTGAATCGATATCAGGAAGAAAAGAAGGTAACAGGAGTAACGGGCTATTCTTTTCTGGATGATAGAACTGTGTATGAAAAACAAAGCTATCTGTGCGGATTGACTGGAACAAGCTGGTCCTGGGGAACGTGGGCAGATCGTTGGTCTTCTTTTGATACAGAAGCAAGAGGCTGGGAAAGTCTGACCTCTGATAGAAAATATCGTAAGAAATTTAATTATGATAATACCTATAATTTTTATCAGATATTAAAGAGCCAGCAACAGGATGCCAAGACAAATTCATGGGCAATTCGTTGGTATTACACAACTTTTTTGCAGGAGGGGCTTATTCTTGCGCCAACGAAATCTTTGGTGGGAAATGATGGCTGGGATGGCTCGGGTGTGCATTGTGGAGATGGGGCTGCGCCGACAGCAATTCATGATTTGAACACGAAGCAGGCTATCACGGAATTCCCAGATAAAATTGAGGAGACCAAAGAAATTCGTAAGTTGTTGAAGAAGGAACTTATTCGAATTTCAGAACCGGATATGCTCAAGCGGATTTATCATATATTATTTCGAAAAAATTATGTGGGACAAGCGTAAGGAGACTGAAAATGAAAATATTAGCAATCTTTACCTGTTATAATAGAAAAAATTTAACAAAACAAAGTATTGAGACATTAAGAGAAAATCAGAATATTACATTTGATTATGTAGTTGTGAACGATGGTAGCACGGATGGAACAGCAGAAATGCTTGCAGCACAGCCTGATACAATTGATATTATCAATGGAGATGGGGGACTGTTTTGGAATCGTGGAATGTATGAAGCAATTAAACATACAAAAAAGAATCATCCAGATTATGAATACTATATGTTAATGAATGATGATACAAAATTTGTTCCAGGTATTTTTGATGAAATGTTGACATCATTAGATAATAAAAAGGTTTTGATAGGAGCTATTCGAGGAGAAGATGGCAAACTGAGCTATGGTGGTATAAAATACGTGAAAGGCATAAAGTATAAAAAATATGGACCAGAAGCACAGGACATTTGCTTTGATACTTTCAATGCAAACTGTGTAATAATACCACATGATATATTTATGCAGGTGTCTATTGATCCTTTTTATCAACATAGTATAGGCGATTTTGATTATGGTCTACAGATCAGTAAAAAGGGATATGAAATTCGCATTTATTCGAAGTATGTAGGAGAATGTAACGATACAGATCTTTCTAAAACATGGCAGAATGAGAACTTGCCTCGTTTGGAAAGAATTAAATTAAAAGAGAGCAGAAAAGGATTGCCATTTGCTGACTGGTTTCATTTTCTACATAAGAACTTTGGACTTGGAACAGCTATTGTGAGGTCTATCACACCTTATATTCGCATTATACTTGGAACCAAGACCAGATATTCAGGAGCATAAGGTCAAATTACCTTGATTAGAAAAGAGGTAAAAAAGATTATATAAAATAAAAATAGGAGAATTAGAAATGGAAGAGTTTTTAAAATTTATTGCAGGTATATTAGAAGTAGAGAAAGACACGTTATCATTAGATACTGAGCAGAGTGATGTAGAAACATGGGATTCTTTAATGCAGCTGCGTCTGGTGGGAGAAATTGAAACGAAATATGGTATTATGATTCCCATGGACAAAATATCAAAGCTTACAACATTAAGAGATTTTTATCAATATATAGAATAAGATAGAAGGGACTGAAGGCAAAATGAGAATATCCATTCTGTCAAATGTTAATCTGGACATGTTGTCTGGACTTTTAAAAAAGAAAAATCAAATATTTCAGCCAGACGGTTATGGAGAGTGGATAACTTATGCTCTCAGATCGGATAATCGAATGCTTCAATTTAAGCCGGAATGTATCATTTTGTTACTGGATGGAAACGAGTTACTGAAAAACTGCAAAAGCAAAGAAGAAAATGAACTTGAATTAGATCACACAAATGAGTATATTAAAAAAATGGCTGAGAATTATAAGGAGAGTTACCTTTTAGTATCTACTATTGATGTGAAAAATAATCAGATCAAGGCAGGAGATGCATGCGATAGTTGTTTGCAAGCAGCTGCATATTGGGATAAAAAACTTTCCGAACTTTCAGCACATTTAAAAAATGTGCATCGGTTTGAACTGAGAAATCTGATAGAAAATTATGGCAGAATTAATTTTTATTCTGATAAGTTTTGGTACATGGGATCTATCCCATATGATATGAAGGCATTGCATAGTTTGGCATTGGAGATACAGTGTAGTCTTGACAAATTAAGAACTTTACGACGTAAGGTATTGGTTTTGGATCTGGATAATACTCTTTGGGGCGGTGTGATTGGAGAAGATGGTGTAGAAGGAATCACATTAAATTCAGCCCATGAGGGGGCAATCTACCAAGATGCGCAGAGAGAAATAAAAAAAATGCAGCAAATGGGAGTACTTCTTGCGATTGCATCTAAAAACAATATGGATGATGTACGGAAAGTTTTTGAAGAACATCCACATATGATTTTAAAGAAATCAGATTTTGTCTCGATGTATGTAAACTGGGAACCAAAATGGGATAATATACGGAAAATGGCATTGGAATTGAATCTTGGCTTAGATTCTTTTGTGTTTGTTGATGATAATGAGGCTGAAAGAGAGGCTATGAGACTCCATGAGCCTGAAGTTGAGGTGGTTGATTTCCCACAAGATATAACAAAGCTTGCTGATTGTATGCGCAAGGTTTATGAAAATTATTTTTGGAGTTGGGAACTGACAGAGGAGGATCAGAAAAAAACGATTGAATATCGACAGGAAAAGAAGCGCGAGGAAGATAAGAAGTCAGCAGTATCTTATGAAGAATATTTAAAATCCCTTCATACAAAAATAAAAATTGAAGATGTTTCAGAAGAAACAAAAACGCGAGCAGTACAATTGATGAATAAAACAAATCAATTTAATGTCTGTACAATTCGAATGGATGAATTGGAATTAGAAAAATACCAGAAAGAAAAAAAAGGACATATATTGATAGCAGAAGTATCAGATAAATATGGCAATAGTGGATGGGTAGTTGAACTTTTGTATCACATGGACGGAAAAATTGCACTCATTGATAATTTGCTTATGAGCTGCAGGGTTATGGGGCGGTGCATTGAAGATGCAATAGCAGATGCATTTTTTGAGAAATTATTCAAAGAGGGAGTTTGTGAAATCCAGGCTGACTACATAAGAACTGCAAAAAATAAACCAGTAGAAGAATTATGGGATAAACTTGGATTTGTGTGTGTGGAACGGTCAGAAGACAGAAAAAAATACCGTCTAACCTTAGATGAATATAAGAAAAAAGACAGAAAAAATAAAATTCACACTGTTATATGGAATCAGAAGTAATGGGTGAAGTGGTCGAAGGAGGAAAAATGACAACAAGCTTTTATTCAGAAGAAGAAATTAAAAAAATGGGATTTGCACATATAGGGCATGATGTACAGATCAGTAGAAAAGCAAGTATCTATGGGGCGAAAAATATTTGGATAGGAAATCATGTGAGAATTGATGATTTTTGTGTCTTGAGTGGAAAAATTACATTGGGAAATTATATTCATATTGCAGTATCAACGGTGTTGTTTGGTGGAACAGCGGGAATTATATTTGAAGACTATACAGGTATTTCTTCCAGATGTGGGGTATATGCAACTACGGATGATTATTCTGGAGATTATATGACAAATCCGACGGTACCAGCTAAGTATACCAATGTTATTGATGAACCAGTAGTGATAAAAAAACATTCTATTATAGGAACAGGTTCTACTATTTTACAAGGTGTGACGATAGAAGAAGGATGTGCGTTGTGTGCGATGACGCTTGCAACGAAAGATACAAAACCATGGGGAATTTACATGGGTTACCAGTGTGTAAGAGTAAAAGAACGTAGCAGGGAATTGTTAAATCTGGATATTTCAGAATTAGAAGAAGCGTAGAATGTAAGATTTGAGGAATATATGAAAAAAATTTGTTTTGTAATATTAAATTATAAAACCTATAAAGAAGCGATTGCATGCGCAATGTCAGTACTTACAATGCAGAAATATTCGGATATCAATATTATTATTGTAGATAATGGCTCGCCAAACGACAGCGCAGAACAACTTGAAAATTACTTCAAACATGAACAGCGTGTACATGTGATTGTATCAGATGAGAATCTCGGATTCGCGAAAGGAAATAATCTGGGAATAAAGTATGCGAGAGAGCATTTTGAACCGGATTTTATTGTCGTTGCAAACAGTGATATTATATTTGAACAATCAGATTATTGTGAAAAGGTGGTGGAAATCTACGAAAGGAAGCCTTATGCAATTTTAGGAGGAGATATTATTGACGCAGATCGTGTACAGCATTTTAATCCAGTAGCGAGAAACCGCATCTACACAATACCATATATGAGAAAACAGGCACTCGTATCAGAAGGAAAAGCCTGGCTGTATCGAATAATCAAATTGCTGCACATGAAAAAGAAAGTCGAAAATAAAGAAGAAGTGGCAACACGTGAGGTGGAAGGCAAGTCGGTAGTTGCAAACAGTCGTGTTGAAGAAGAATTGGAAAATGTATTGCTTCATGGCTGCTGTATGGTTTTTTCAAAAGATTTCTTCCAGCAATTGGATGGCTTTTGGCCAGAGACTTTTCTCTATGCAGAAGAAGAAATAATATACTATTTGGCAATGAAAAAAAAGTTGAAAATGGTGTATTCGCCAGAAATTGTATGTATGCATAAAGAAGCTGTGACAACAAAAGAACTTTATGAAGATTTCTGCGATAGCAAGATTTTTTATTATAATAATGTTGCAAAATCATATTGGAAGTTTTATAAATTAATGAAGAGTTATGAATAGAAAAAAAGTTACAATTGTATGTTGTTATAATGATATTAAACAATATAAAAGGCTGTGCGTTTCATTAGAAAAGCAAAGTATTCAATTTGAATTAATAGGAATTGATAATCAGACACAGAAATTTGTGTCATGTAGCAGCGCATTGAATTCTGTACTTTCTGAAGTTAAAACGGAATATGTGATCTTTGCACATCAAGATATTGAATTGCCTGAAGAAAACATGTTGGAAGATTATGTGAATTATCTTGAAAAAATAGATTTTAAAGATATTCTTGGTGTGGCAGGCACATTAAAGGGAAGTACGAAGGTGGCATCGCATTTGAGACATGGAAAAAAATTACAATGTGCGGGTGAAGTAGAATATAAAGGTTTATTAGAATGTGATACTATTGATGAATGTTTTTTTGGAGGAAGAACGCTGCAGTTTCAGCAATCCATGTTTGATGAAAGATTGTGCGATAACTGGCATTTATATGCTGTAGAATATTGCTTACGGACACGGATAAATGATGGACATGTGTGGGTTTGTGACATACCATTATTACATTATTCTAGCGGCAAAATTAATCATGCTTATAATGATAATTTTCGAAAAATTGCATCATATTATGCTGTGGGGAAAAATCAAATCAGAATGTTGAATACTGTTTGCGGCTCTACAAAAACAGATATTATACACAGAAATTTATTTTATTGGAAACGTGAAATATTGTTCAAATTACGTCGCTTATAATATTTTTATATAGGAAAAATTTATGGCAGAAAAAAAATCATTAGTAAAAAATTCTATATTTAATATGATTTATAAGGGCTTTACAGCCCTTTTTCCACTTATTACAACTACATATATCTCACGTGTACTATTGCCTAGTGGTGTGGGGCGAGTTAGTTATGCTAATACGATTGTAGCATATTTCACATTGGTTGCATCATTGGGACTGCCAAGTTATGGAGTTAAGGCAATTGCACAAAGTAATGATACAAAGGAACACCGAACAAAAACTTTTTGGGAATTATTTACGATTAATTTAGGCGCTACAATTTTATGTATTCTGGCATATTATCTTTTTGTAAATAATTTTACACATTTTTCAGACCGAAAGTCTCTTTTTAATATAATGGGATTGATGTTGATATTAAATATATTTAATATTGACTGGTTTTATCAGGGAATTGAAGAATATGGATATATTGCAACAAGAAGTATAATTGTAAAAATTCTATCATTTGTAGCAATGCTTCTTTGGGTAAAAGATTCTGGGGATTATCTTGTGTATGCATTTATTCTTTGTGTTGCAACTGCAGGAAATAATCTTCTGAATGCTGCTAATTTGAAAAGATATATTGGAAAACCGAGCAGAAAAATGTGCCTTGAAAGACATATGAGACCAGTATTTGTTTTGCTTGCATCAACAATTGCAACAGAGGTTTATACAATGCTTGATACATTAATGCTAGAGTATTATCATGGAGAAACGTGTGTTGGATATTATTCAAACTCAGTAAAAATTGTGCGTATGACATATACAATGGTTATTGCTCTGGTAGCTGTTTTTTACCCGCGGATCAGTATGTATTATAAACAGAAAGAGTATGAAAAGTGCAATGAATTGTTAAGTAAAGGATTAAAAATTCTTTTGCTTCTTGCATTACCGTGTACAGTTGGAATTGCTCTTACTGCAGAATACATTGTTCCCCTTCTTTTTGGAAAGGCGTTTTTACCGTCTGTTAGTACGTTGAGAATTTTAAGCATTTTAATTCTTATATTTTCTATAGCGTATTTCTTGGGGCACATTGTGTTAACAGCAGCAGGACTTGAGAGGAAAATATTATATGCGACTGTTGCAGGAGCTTTTATCAATACCATTGCAAATTTTCTTTTAATTCCCTCTTTGAAGCAAAACGGTGCGGCAATTGCTTCTGTTTTGTCGGAAGTTACAGTTACAGTTATATTGCTGTGGAATGCAAGGGGATGTTATAACATTTCGATTGGAAAAAGATATGTAGTGAGCACGGTTCTGGCAACTATTGGAATGGCGATAGTAGTGATTAACCTTGATATAGTATGGAAAAACCAAGTTTGGTATATTTTTCTGACAATCATTTTAGCGGTTATTACATATTTCATAATACTTATAATAGGAAGAAACGAAGTTGTGCAGTTGGCAATTATTAAAATATGTGATAAAATAAAAAAGTTATATAAAGAGTAGAGGAAATTAAATATGAAAAGAAAGATTGCCATAATTACGATATTGATTGTTGCTTTTATTATTGTCGGAACAGTGTTTGGATATTTTCAGCATCGAAGAGTTGAACAAAAAGAGCAAGAAAAACAAAAAAAAGAAGAATATTTACTCAGCATAAAAGATGATTTATATAAAAAAATTGAAGATAATCAGAAATATAATATGAAAGATGGATCTGCTATCTATTTCAAAGAGGGGAATAGGTTTATCTGGTATATGGATGACAGTGACCATGAGAATTATTATTATGCGGGAACATATGACGTTTATCAGGGGGAGACAGCAGAACAATACATCTTAAATGATGCAGAAAACAGTGATATGACAAGTGAGGAGTTAGATATATATTATTCTAATGGAGCAACATCAGATTTATATCAAAAAGGAAATTTAATGTGTTTAGTGCTTCATAATGAACGGGCAGTTTTTGAGGAAACCAATTTTGATGAGAAATCAGATACGAATTATATCGGATTTTATTCAAATGGATATTATTGGGCAATAAGTATGAATAATAGAGAAAATTTTGAATTTTATCAACCAGAGTTATTTTATATATACAAGTAGGTGTGTCATCAGTACATGAAGAAATTAGAGAAAGTGAGAAGTAAATGTTTCTTAAGATAAAAGAGATAATGAAAAATACAAGTAAAACAGTAAGAATCCTATTATTTGCCATATATGATGTTTTGGCAGTGTGTTTTGCGGAATACTTAGCACTGTTAACGAGATTTGATTTTGATATAGAACAGATAAATATACGCTATGTTGAAAATGCTGGTCGGTATTTAGGCTTAAATATAGTGATTACACTCGCTATTTTTATGTGCGCAAAAATGTATAGCAGTTTATGGCGATATGCAAGTGTCCAAGAGATGATTAATATCGTGGCTGCCTGTGCAACAGGTGCATGCACACAAAGTCTCGGTATGCATTTATTGCTTATGACAATGCCTCGTTCTTATTATGTGTTATATTTCTTTTTTTTACTCGTACTTACTGGGCTTAGCAGATTTGCTTATCGAGGATTGCGAATGATACGCAAAAACATTATCACAGAATACAGTAAAAACGCAATTCCTACGATGGTGATTGGTGCCGGTGATTCTGCATATTCGTTGATTAAGGATATGGGTAGCAGTTGGCAGGTACGCAATAAAGTAGTATGTGTCATGGATGAAGATACAAAGAAGATAGGAAAAAATATTCTCGGCGCGCCGATTATCGGAAATGACGAGCGAATTCCATGGGCAGTAGAAAAATATCATGTACAGGAAATATTTATCGCAATTCCGAGATTATCTGCCTCCAGAAAAAAGAAAATCTTAGAGATATGTAAGAATACCGGCTGCAAGCTTCGCATTCTGCCGAGTATGGCACAGATTGTCAATGATGAGGTGAAGGTATCTAATCTGAGGGAAGTGGGAATAGAAGATTTATTAGGAAGAGAGCCGGTTAAGACGAATCTGGATGAGATTATGGGATATATTTCCGGGAAGGTTGTGTTGGTAACCGGTGGCGGTGGTTCCATTGGAAGTGAACTTTGCCGACAGATTGCAGGACATCAGCCAAAACAATTAATTATTTTGGATATCTATGAGAACACAACTTATGATCTTCAGCTTGAACTGAAGAAAAAATATCCGGATTTGAAATTGGAAGTGTTAATTGGATCTGTACGCAATACGCATAGGGTAGATTCCATCTTTCAACAGTACAGACCGAATATCGTGTTCCATGCAGCTGCACATAAGCATGTACCATTGATGGAAGACAGTCCGAATGAGGCAATTAAGAATAACGTATTTGGTACATACAATGTGGCAAAAGCAGCGGCAACTTATCAGACAGAACGAATGGTACTTATTTCTACCGATAAAGCTGTAAACCCGACGAATATTATGGGAGCATCCAAGCGACTCTGCGAAATGGTTATTCAGGGAATGTTTCGAAGATATCCGACCACTAATTTTGTAGCGGTAAGATTCGGAAATGTACTTGGAAGCAATGGAAGTGTGATTCCGCTATTCAAGAAACAGATTGCAGAGGGAGGACCAGTTACGGTTACTGACAAAAATATTATCCGGTACTTCATGACAATTCCAGAGGCGGTATCGTTAGTTCTGCAGGCGGGCGCTTATGCTAAGGGTGGTGAAATTTTTGTGCTTGATATGGGAGAACCGGTAAAAATCGATGATATGGCAAGAAATCTGATTAAGCTGTCCGGATATGAGCCGGATGTGGATATTCCGATTGTGTATACAGGATTGCGACCGGGGGAAAAACTCTTTGAAGAATGCTTACGAGAAGAAGAAGGCTTGGCAAAGACGGAAAATAATTTAATATTTATAGGAAAGCCGATTGAATTTGACGAGAATGAGTTTTTTGACAAGCTTGTAGATTTGAAGAAGAAGGCATATGAGGATGATTCCAATATGAAGCAGATTGTGAAGGACTTAGTCCCGACATATCAGTACAAAGGGTAGGATTATAGAAAGGCAGAAAAATGGAACTAAAAAAATTTGAAAACAAGGTTTGGTTAGCATCTCCTACTATGCATGGTGATGAGTTAAGGTATATGACAGAAGCATATGAGACAAACTGGATGTCTACAGTTGGTGCAAACATTAACGAGGTGGAAAGAATTGTCTGTGAAAAAGTCGGATGTAAGTACGCAGTAGCATTATCTGCCGGAACGGCATCTCTTCATCTGGCAGTAAAGTTGGCTGGGGTAAGACAGGGAGATAAAGTATTCTGCTCAGATATGACATTTGATGCAACCGTAAACCCGGTTGTGTATGAAGGTGGTATTCCAATCTTTATTGATACCGAGAGGGACACTTGGAATATGGATCCGGTTGCATTGGAAAGAGCTTTTGAACTGTATCCGGATGTAAGGGTTGTGGTAGTGGCACACTTGTATGGAACTCCGGGTAAAATCGATGAAATCAAACATATTTGCAATTTGCATGGAGCAGTGATTGTTGAGGATGCGGCAGAATCTTTTGGCGCTACTTATAAGGGCAGACAAACTGGTACATTTGGCAAGTATAACTGCATCAGCTTTAATGGGAACAAGATTGTTACTGGAAGCAGTGGCGGAATGCTTTTGACAGATGACCTTGAAGCAGCAAATAAGGTTCGCAAGTGGTCTACACAGAGCCGTGAGAATGCGCCATGGTATCAGCATGAGGAACTTGGTTACAATTATCGTATGAGTAATGTCATCGCCGGAGTTGTGAGAGGACAGCTACCATATCTTGAAGAGCATATTGCACGAAAGAAAGCAATCTATATGAGGTATAAGGAAGGCTTTAAGGATTTGCCAGTGACCATGAATCCTTATGATGAGAGCAATAGCGAGCCGAACTTCTGGTTGTCATGTATGTTGATTGATGAAGGAGCAATGTGTAAGCAGATACGAGGGGAGCAAGAGGCTTTGTATATTAGCGAAACAGGAAAGTCCTGCCCAACGGAGATACTTGAGACACTGAATGAATATAATGCAGAAGGACGTCCAATCTGGAAACCGATGCATATGCAGCCGATTTATCGTATGAACGGATTTGTGACAAGAGAAGGCAATGGTAGGGCACGTACGAATGCGTATCTTGCCGGCGAAGCAGTTGATGTAGGAATGGATATTTTTGACAGGGGGTTATGCCTGCCGAGTGATATCAAGATGACGGAAGAACAGCAGGATGTGGTGATTGAGATAATAAGGTCATGTTTTGAGTAAGAAGGCTATTCTTATATTAATAGACAGAGAGGGAACGAATATCAAATGGGTATTTATCAGAGACATATAAAACGTCCTCAGGATTTTTGCTGTGCATTGCTGGCAATCATTTTATTAAGTCCGGTAATGCTTGTAACTACAATTCTGGTTCGTATGAAATTGGGCAGCCCGGTTATATTTAAACAGGAGCGCCCCGGACTTAATGGAAAAGTCTTTAAACTATATAAGTTTCGAACCATGACGGATGCAAAGGATAGCACAGGTCGACTCCTATCTGACGAAGAACGATTGACGACATTTGGGAAAAAGCTTAGAGCAACAAGTATAGATGAGTTGCCGGAGCTTATTAACATCTTAAAAGGCGATATGTCGGTGGTAGGTCCACGACCATTATTGGTACAATACCTTCCGCTGTACAATGAGCGTCAGAGACGGAGACATGAAGTTCGACCGGGGGTTACGGGGTTGGCACAGGTCAATGGCAGAAATGCAATCAGCTGGGAAGAGAAGTTTGAATATGATGTAGCATATGTGGATAATGTTACCTTTCTCGGAGACTGGAGAATTGTCTTTCGGACAATAAAGACAGTATTAGCACGTGATGGTATTAGCAGTGATACGTCCGTAACGATGGAAGCATTTAAAGGAAATCGAGAGGAATAGTAGTGAAAGAGTTTATAAAGCATAGTCGATTGCTGGTTGCAGGTGCAAGTGGTCATGGAAAAGTGATTATGGATGTTGCAAGAGTGATAGGGCAATATGAGGAAATAGCTTTTGTGGATGATGACGAGAAACTTATGAATAATAAGAAAGTTGTTGGAAATATTTCATATACAATCCAGCATAAAGAAGAGTGGGATGCAATTGTAGCAATTGGAGATGCAGATATAAGAAGAAGTATACAAATAAAATATGAAGAAGCTGGAGTTAATCTCGTTACGTTGATACATCCTGCAGCTTATGTTGCACAAGATGTAGAGATTGGAGCTGGAACGGTTGTGATGGCTGGTGCTGTTATTCAGCCGGGAACATACGTAGGAAAGGGAGTTATTGTAAATACAGCTGCAACAATTGATCATGAATGTCACATTTCTGACTTTTCACATATTTCGGTTGGTGCAAATCTTGCGGGAAATGTATCAGTTGGGGAAGGAAGTTGGATCGGTATAGGTGCAAAGGTTATACAGGGGAAAAAAATCTGCGGAAATGTGATGATTGGTGCGGGTGCGGTAGTGATAACTGATATTAATAATGAGGGGACATATGTGGGGATTCCAGCTCACATGATAAAGGCATGAGCATAGGATAATAGAAGCAAAGGGAAAGAAAATGACATTTTATATTGGTTTATTTATACTGACGGCGGTGGTATATTACGGTAATAATTTCATAAAAGAAAATTATCAGAAAAAAATGATAATATATCTGATGTTTGCAATTTTGCTTTTTATATCAGGAACAAGATATCAGCTTGGAGGAAGTGATTACTTTGTATACCAAAAGTGTTTTAATGTTGTGGAAACACTTGGGAAATTTACACAAACCAAAGCAGCAATTGAAGATTTGCATCTTATTTCAGATTTTGAGATAGGATATTTGTTTTTCAATTCTTTGATAAAAACAATGGGCTTTAGTTTCTTTGGCTTTACATTGATAGAGGCAAGCATATGGTATGCATGTATGTATCTGGGACTCAGCAAATATGTCAGAGATTGGGCATATGTGTTACCATTATTTTTATATAAGTTTTTCTTCTACAATACGTTTATTAGTATGCGACAGTCTATTACAATTGCAATTTTCTTTGTGGCATGGCGATATATTCAGGAGAAAAAGCCTGTGAAATATTACGGATTATGTATGTTGGCACTGTTGTTTCACAACGGTGCGATTTTGATGTTTGCGATATATCCGTTTATGCAATTAAAACTGACAAAAAAACGATTGATTATCTTAAATGTGATGTGTTGGCCGTTCTTTGTTCTCTGGAAGTTGGGCTATAGTATCTATGGATTTGTGTCAGCACTTGTAGGACTATTGCCCATGCAATCTACTATGGTGTCAAAAGCACAGACATGGCTGACGTTTACGGAGTCAATCAGCACGTTCCATGTATTGGAATACATGCTCATAATGTTGCTTGTGATTATATTTTATGATCAGATAATGGAGCAGGATGAGAATGCAGAATTTATCGTCAAGATATTTTTGTGGCTTTTGCCACTGTTTGCAATATGCGGTGCGAGTGTATTGGTAACACGATTTAAGGATTATTTTACTATAACTTATGGAATTATTATTATGTATTTGATACAGATATTAAAAGGTTATAAAAAATATTTAATACAGACTGTGGCGTTAGTGGTGTGTGCATTTGGCTTTTTCAGATACATTATTCTGTTTGACAATGGCGCACTAATGCCATATGTCAGTTTTTTACAGTATGGAATCAGTATATTTCAATAGAAAGGGAAAGCAATGAAGAACTTCGAAAAACAGTTTGATATTAGAAATACAGTTGAATATGTGAAGAAGCGCATGAAGTGGATTGCTGTAATTGGCGTGGTATGCTTCGGAATTGTGTTTGCGACATTATATTTTGGCGAACGAGAAAGGCTTGGCTCCACAGATACCTATACATGTTCAGAAATGATAGTTGTTATCCCGGAAGATCATTCTGGTTATACAGGCAGAACCTGTCTGGAGATTTTGATTAGCAGAGCGGCGATTGAACCTGTAGCAGAGGAACTTGGTTTGCACCATGGGTATAATGGCGTGTTTGGTTTGATGGACTGGAAGTGGGGGAGCAATTATTTTGCGTACAAGGTAAGCCTAACATCTAATACGAAGGAGATAGATGGATACCCATTAGAGGTAATATTAGGAAAAATAATTGAAAATGGAATGGAAATTATAAAAGAGGAAATAGAGGTTTCAAAGATGGCAGTGATTGATGAACCATATTATGAAATCACTACTAAGGGAGAAATCTCACTTGCAACAGTTGTAATCAGTTCGTTACAATATACAGCGCTGATTGTTTTTTTGGTGATTGTTGCTCTTTGCTGCATGTGTTCTGCAAATGCTAAGATTGGTTCGGTAAAAGATATTGAAACTAATTTTGTTATCCCCGTGATTGGAGTATGGAAAAGAGAAAATGGTGATATGACATGTGCAGAGAAGCTTGCAGGCATGATTCAGAATAATGTTGGCGATGACGGAAAGAGCTTGGTATATTTAGGCGGATTAGGCGGAAGTAATCTTGCGGCATTTGCAGAAAAGCTGGTGGAGACACTAGGCATACTGGATAATAATATCACAATTAAGAGAGTGGAAAATCTGGAAGACAGTATTGAGAATATTTGCGAATCTCTTGATGCCGATTTGCAATTGATTTGTGTCAATGATCTGGCAAACAGTGCGTACCGGGCAAATTTGGCAAAGAAATGTGATATGTGCGTATTGTTCATGGAAAAAGAAGTGACAGTAGGCAGAGAAGTTATGCTGATAAAACAGGAATTTGATGAAGCCGGTATTACAGTAAAAGGAGCCATTTTGGTGGAATAAGGAATATGATGATAACAATATTTACACCCACGTATAACAGGGGGAAAACGCTTCCTCGATTATATGAATCGTTGTGTAGTCAGACAAATAAAAATTTCAAATGGTTGATAGTAGATGACGGGTCTTCTGACAATACAAGAAGCTTGATAGAGTCTTGGGTAGAGGAGAAGAAGATAGACATTATTTATATCTATCAGGAAAATGCAGGAAAATCAGCAGCGCATAATGTTGGGGTGGAAAATACCGATACAGAATTATTTACATGTGTGGATTCTGATGACTACCTGACTGCGAATTCGGTTGAGGAAATATTGGAATCGTGGAGCCGGATTAAGCAGACGGATAATAAAATCGGCGGATTGCTTTTGTTTAAAATGTTAGAGTCCGGGGAACCTACGACTATTTATAAACCTACGAGAAGAAAGAAAGGTACATTAAAAAGTTTTTATGATGATGGTATTTTGGCTGGGGATACCATGTTGGTTTTTGAAAAAGAAAAGCTGAAATGGTTTTCTTTTCCAACAATTGATGGGGAAAAGTTTGTGCCAGAAGCCTATCTGTATGATGAATTTAATTATTACTATGACTTCTATCTGATACCAGAGTATTTATATATATGTGACTATCTGGAGGATGGTTACACAAAAAATATGGCAAGATTAATTGCTAATAATCCCAATGGATATAGACAATATATTATTCAAAGATTACAATACGATGAAAAAATGCGGCATAGATTTTCTGACACAATTCGATATGTAGCAATATCATTTTGCCATCCTAAGAGAGAGATTATAAAAGAAGCACCATATAGATGGATAGCAGTTTTGATGTATATGCCAGGTTTTTTGCTTTATTTGAAGCGATATAAAAAGTTTTATGTGAACAAATTATAGCGAGGATTTTATATGAAAATTAATATAGTTATTCCTTCAATATTAATGGGCGGAGGACTTAGAGTAATATTTCAATATGCAAATGACTGGGTAAAACGCGGCGAGGATGTTGTAGTTTATATACCGATGATTTTTGAGGATGTTGATAGAAAAAAAAAGTTGCGGACAAGTATAGGAAATACGTTTAAGCGAGGATCCAAAATTGATTGGTTTCCGTGTAGTTTTTACGTAAAAAAGGCAGTTGCTATATCGGATTTATTTATTCGTGATGCAGATATTACAATAGCAGTTGGACCATCCTCAGCTAGAAGTGTTAGTAATTTAAATGATAAAAAGGGAAAAAAAATTCTGTTTGTGCAGGGACATGAATTAAACGAACAAGGTACAAATCTTGAGGACATTGATAGAACATATTCATACGAAAATATGAATATTGTGGCAATAACTAATTATATGAAAGACTATATATATAAGTGCACAGGGAAGAATGCAAAAGTGATTTGGAATGGTGTGCCTGAAGAAGAATATTATATGGGGGAAAAGAAAGCAACTGAAACAAAAACAATTATTATGTTAGCAAATTTTGCCCATTACAAGGGTGGCTACGAGGGACTTAACATTTTAAAAAAATTGAAAGAAAAATATGTAATTAGGTGCATCTTGTACGGGGTAAATGATGATCCTAATATTCCGGAAGATTTTGAGTTTTATAAACAACCACCAAGAAAACAGTTAATGAAGCTCTATACAGAGGCTGATATATGTTTGTTTCCAAGTGTGGAAGAAGGCTGGGGATTAGTCGTGACAGAAGCAATGGCAAATAAATGCGCTGTTGTTGGAAATGCAACAGGGTGTTTACGCGAATTTGGCAAGCATGCTTTTAATGCGATGATTACAAAGCCATTAGATTATGAAAAAATGTTAGACTATGTAGAACTGTTAATTTTAGACAATGAACTTCTGAAGTACATACAAAAAAATGGATATGATACCGTAAAGAAAATGAATCAACAAAAATCAATGAACGAGTTTTATGAGTATCTCCATGATTTGTTGTAAAGGGATGTGTTAGAAAAAGATGAAATATAGATACGGGAAAAATTTGTCAAATGGCATATATGATTCTAAATTTTTACATAAGAAAAAGGTTTTGATTCTGGTGCCACATGAGGATGATGAGTTAATTACGGTAGGTCTTATATTGCCGATACTGAAGAATAATATGTGTGATATCACAGTCGTTTATTCGACAAATGGTGACTATCAGGGGATAGAAGTAGGAAAAAAAAGATTAAAAGAAGCACTAGATTATACAGTTGCAGTCGGCATCAAAAAAGAAAATATTATTTTTATGGGATTTGGAGATTATGGCGAAAACTCACCACATTTGTATAATTGCAGTGGAATATCATGTTCTCCAGCAGGAAATACAGCAACTTACGCTCTTGATTCTCATTGTACATATTCAATGTGTAAGAATGAAAAGGAAGCAGAATATACAAGAGAAAATTTCAAACAGATATTGAAAGATATTATGAGAGAAAAAAAGTCAGATATAATTTTTTCTATTGATTGTGATATGCATAGTGACCATATTGCGCTCTCTCTAATGGTTGAAGAGGTGCTGAGTGAGCTGATTAAGGAAGAATATTATAGACCTACATTGTACAAAGCATTTGCACATGACTTTTTGTGGATGGGGATAGAGGATTTTTATTCGCTGAATCTCAAGGAGTGTAAAACAATGGAGAAAAATCCGCGACATACATATGCAGATCATTTTTTGAAAGCATACTATCCATGGGAGAATCGAGTTCGTTTCCCGGTGTATGGAGATTATTTGAGCTATTTTGCGTTTCATAACCAGTTTAGAAGTTTAATGAAAAAATATGCGTCACAGTACGTGAAATATCATTTTCCGCGGATTATGAACTCGGATCAAGTGTTTTTCAAAAGAAGAACAGATAATATCATACTTATCGCTGAGATTGAAGCATCATCCGGAGATACGAGTTGTTTTCATACTATGAAAATGTTTGATTGTAAAGATGTAAGGAAAAAAAATAACCTACTTGAGGAAAGCGGATTATTCTGGAGACCGGAATGTGATGATGAAAAAAGATGGCTGAAGTTTTATTTTGATGTGCAAAATGTTTCAGAAGTGGTTATATATACAGGATTTCACTCAGATAGTCAATATAGTGTACAGATACATATTGGAGATATAGAAAAGAAAGTTGAATTGTTACCATATGGACAACCAACGCGAGTATGTCTCGAGAAGAGTGTAAGTTGTAAAGAACTGTACTTGCAATTTGAAGATAGTAATATCGAGATAATAAAAGTCGAGGCATTTGAAAACAAAGATGAGCATTTGAATTATATTAAGATTATGACTCAGGATAATTTTATATATCGATATATAACTACAGGATATAGGATGCCACAGTTACAACTTTATATTAACAAAAATAACACCAGCAGTATAGTTACAGGAAGTGACAAGGATTTTTGTTGGTATGAAACGAGTGGTGACAAAGAAAAAATTGCTGATATTGATCAATTTGTATTAAGAAAGAAAAAGACACATATACGCGTTGAGAATGTAGGGAATAATAATATTTTCGATGAGATTGAAATTGTAAATGTCGGTATGTTAGATAAAATAATAATAGTATTGTTTGGTAAAATCGAGTATTGGATAAATAAAGTATGCTATAAAATAATACAGTGTTTTGCTTAAATGAAATTATGAAGAAAGAAAGTATTATTATGATAAAGAATATTATTCGTGTTTTAGTTTCAAATATTGTTGTCATGCTGACGTCGTTTGTTAATACACTTTTTATTCCGCTTATTCTATCGATTGATGCATTTGCAGAATATCAGACATTTATGATTTATGTCTCATATATTAGTATGCTTACTTTTGGATTTCATGGGGGGCTTTTTATTAAGTATGCCGGAAAAAGAAGAGCGGAAATTGAAAAACAACAGTTCCGTAGTGAAATTCGACTGATATTATTTAGTCAGCTGTTTATAACAATGATAGTTGTAGCAGGTGCGTTTGTCACAAAAAATGAGTTGTTGTTTTACTTTGGGTTATGTATTTTAACAAGTAATTTCACTTCTGTGTATAAGTATTTATATCAGGCATGGAATGAGTTTACAAAATTCTCGATGATTAGCGTAGTGCAATCATTAGGGTTTTCAGGTACAGTATTGCTTCTTGCGTTATTGGATAAAACGATTTCAGCTCAGAGCATAATATATGTCTATTTGATTGTAAATGCAGTGTGTTTTTTATTTGTTTTCTTACAGTATACGAGGGATACTAAGGGAGTAAGGAGCAATAGGCTCAATTCTGCCGAAAATAGGAACACACTACAGGCAGGTGCATTGTTAATAATAGGTGGCGGGATAAATGTATTTTTTAGCTCAATTGACAAGTACTATGTTAAATTTTTCTTTTCAAACTATGAATTTTCGATGTACTGTTTTGCGATTTCATTGATGAATATAATGAATGTTTTTATTAGTGCAATTGCGCAACCGATGTATTTGCAGTTAGTATCAGATGATGCTGTAACTTCAAAAAGGAAAGAATACAAACAACTATTATTATGTTTTGGGACGTTGTCAGGAGCGGCTTATTATATATGCGCGATAATTGTTCAATTTCTTTTACCGAAATACTTTGAAAGCTTAAAAATTGTATCGATTTTGTTTGCAATGTTTCCGGCAGTGGCAGTAATTAACAGTATGTATGTCAATTTGTATAAGTCGACGAATCAAATAAAAAAATATATTTGGACATTAGTTGCAATAACGTGCTGCGCAATTATATTTAATTTTATTGGAGTTGTTTTATATAAGAGCTATTATTCCATTGCGATTGCAACAACGGTGTGTTATTATATATGGCTAGTATATTCCTCTCGACATTTTGAAGGATTGAAAATTGAAAAAAAAGATATTATTTTTATATTAGGATTTTTGGTAATATATTTTGGAGTGACAAGTATACGCAATAATATATTGGGGCTGTCTTTGTATGTTATAGTAGTTGTATTATGGGATTTTTTAATATACCATAAAGTTTTAAAAAAAAGCGTGTGCTTGTTTTTGCCAAGATTTTAAAGAAGAGAAAGATAAAAATATGAAGGTGAATAATGGTTAGTGTAGAAATGGAAAATCGTGTTGGAGTAGTTATTCTTAATTATATGTCATGGAAGCTTACGATACAGTGTATTGCGGATATCAGACAAAGCGATAAGGAGCGCTATTACATTGTAATTGTAGATAATGATTCGCCAAACCAATCATATGAGAAACTTTATGAAGCGTACAAAGGGGATGAAAGCGTTATATGTATAGCTGCAGATAGAAATGGTGGTTATGCATATGGTAATAATATAGGAATAAGAGAATGCCAAAACAAAGGAATCAAATATGCTATTATAATGAATAACGATATAATCTTTCGTGAAAATTCTATAAATGAACTGATAGCGACTTTGAAAAACAATGTAAATACAGTGGTTTCATCGCCTAAAATATTTGATGCAAATGGTAATATTGGTGGAAGACAATTTGTTGGAAAACCGACAATATTCCAATTCGCAGGATTGTTAAGTCAAACGAGGCTTCATCTTGATTTAGATAACACGAATTGTGAGAAAAAGGTATATTCGGTACCATGTTGTTGCATTGCGGTTGATGTGGACAAATTTATTGCTATGGGGGCTTTTGATGAAGGGACGTTCATGTATTGCGAGGAAGGAACAATGTCGGCACAAGCATGGAGAGCAGGATATGATATTGTGTATAACCCGAGTGCAATGGTTGTGCATAATCATGTCAATGTTGGAGGGAAAAATAGTTATTTTACAGAAAAAAATATGGCTATAAGTGCGGTATATTTCTGGAACACCTACATGTCAAAATCTAAATTGGAGACGATTTTTCTAAAAATCATTTTTTCATTAAGGATATCCATGAAACGATTATTGGGGAAATTAAGCTAATTAGGGAGAACATAGATGAATGGGAGAAATGGTGCAGTCATCGGAGCTGGCTCGGTTGTGGCAAGGGATGTGTCTGCCTATAGTGTTGTCGTTGGTGCACCGGTAAAGATAATAAAAATAAAGTTTTCAAGGAAAACGGCAGAACTTTTGGAAAAAGCAGATGGTGGGAATTTTCAACAAAAGAATTGAGATGTTTTGTAAGTAAAAGGAGTATATTAAGCATGGAAAAAGGCAAGATGGAGGTTAAAAAGTCCAGAGAGGAACAAAAGATAATAAAAATAGGGTTGGTAGGTCATTCGTTTTGTGCTTTGAATTTCGGAGTGGGTGTTCTTGCCGCAGGCGAGATGTATTGTATAGAAGAGGCATTAAAAGAAGAAAATTTTAATTTTGAAGTGACATGTTTCGAAGCATTAATTCAAAATCCATATAGTTTAAACGGCTATTTGGACAAGGTAAAATTAGAGCAGTTTAATTTGAAAAATATTTTAGAGACAAAGAAAAAATTTCAAAAAATGGATATAATTATTGATGCTACAGGAGGAGACAGCTTTTCAGATATTTATGGGGCAAAGTTATTTGTTATTCAGATGTTTATTAAAACGGCAATTTTGCTGTCGAGAAAAAAGTACATACTTGCTCCTCAAACATATGGACCATTTAACAGAAAGTGGGTCGCATTGTTTGCTAATTATTATGTTAATCGCGCAGAGGCTGTTTTTTCCAGGGATAACATATCGAGCGCCTGCCTTAATATTCGAAATCAAGAGAAAATACAGAAGGTTACAGACTTAGGCTTCTCAATGCAGTATAATAAAATGCCAAATAGAGAACGATTTACAGTTGGATTTAATATCTCGGGCCTACTATATCAATCTGACAAACTTGTAGGTCAAAACCTAAATTATAAAGAATTGTGTGATAAAATTATAATTACTTTAAAATCTAGAAATATAGATATACTTTTAGTACCACATGTTGTTGGAAAAACAGAAAAAGGAATTGATAATGATTATTGGGTATGCAAAGAGTTGGCTGAAAAGTACGATGTTGAGTTTGCTGATTCATATAATGATCCGGTTGAAGCGAAAAGCTATATTTCACAGTGCAATTTTTTTATAGGATCAAGAATGCATGCGACAATTGCGGCGGTATCATCGGGAGTGCCCACTATTCCATTGGCATATAGCAGGAAATTTATGGGCGTGTTTGAGGCTATTGAGTATCCATATACAGTGGATTTGAATATAAAGTCGGAACAAGAGATAATGGAACAGATAAATAGGGGCTTGGATAACTATAGTGAAATGGGGTATGAAATAGAAAAATCTATGGTTATTGCAAAAGAAAAAACGAAACACTATATTGCTTTGCTAAGAGATGCCTTTATTAATATAGAAAGCGAGATGTAATATGCCTATTTTAGCAGAAAAAACGCAATGTACAGGGTGTGGAGCATGTGCAATTGAATGCAAAGCAAACGCCATAAAGATGGTAGAAGATAGCTTGAGCTATTTATATCCAATTGTTGATAGCAGTAGATGTGTGGAATGTGGATTGTGTGAAAGAAAATGTCCGCTAAAAAGCAATGGAGTTAAATCAGAAAACTCTGGAAGAGTCTGCTTTGCAGCTACACACAGAAATGATGACATGCAGATGAAAAGTAGTTCGGGAGGAGCCTTTAGTGCAATTGTAGATATTTGGGGACAAGAAACTGGAGAATGTGAAGTTTGTGCTGCAATATATGACGATAATATGACAGTATGTCATAAGTTAATAAACAGTAATTCAAGTGAATTTGAGGCTTTTCATGGGTCAAAATATGTGCAAAGTTATTTGGGAGAATCGTTTAAAAAAATTGAAAATGATTTGAAACATAAAAAGAAAGTTTTGTTTGTGGGAGCTCCTTGCCAAGTGGCTGGTTTGAAAAGTTATCTTGGAAGAGATTATGATAATCTGTTATTGGTAGATTTTATGTGTACTGGAGCAGGGAGTCCAAGGATTTTTAAAATTGTAATTGAACATCTAGAAAGAACTCGTCAAAAAAAGATTGTTTCTTTTAATATGAGAAAGAAAGTAGAAGATGCAACCGGCGATTATAGTATTATGGAACATGAGATTTGCTATGAGGACGGAAGTGCAGAACACAATAGATTGAAGGTAAATCTTTTTAAAAAAATGTTTTATAAACATCGTTTTTATAGAACGTCCTGTTATCATTGTTCATTTAAAACATCAGAGAGAGTTGGAGATATTACAATTGGTGATTGGTGGGGAAGCGTTGATGGAATTGATAATAGATTTCGAGGAGCATCTGCTATTATATGTAATACAGAAAAGGGTGTTTCAGTAGGGGACAATTTAGACCAATTTTTAAATTTGAAGCAGGTGTTATATAGTGAAATAATTAAGCAACAACCAGCATTGCGATGCGAAAATCTTCAAGATGGACAGAAAGAACCATACGCAGGTAATACTGCTAGAAAAGATTTTTTTTATGTAATGTATATGTATGTAAATGCAATGCCAACTATGTTGGAATTAATAAAAGGTTTAGCAAAAATAGTTCTACCAGAGGTAGTAGCTGAAAAATTACGAAAATCATAGAGGATAGTAGGTCATGAAAATAATAGCATTTTATTTACCACAGTTTCATCCAATAAAAGAAAATGATGAGTGGTGGGGCGAAGGTTTTACAGAGTGGACCAATGTTAGAACTGCTGTTCCAACTTATAAAGGGCAGTATATGCCAAGAGTTCCCTTAAATAATAATTATTATAGCTTGCTGGATGTAGAGACGCTGAAATGGCAAGCGAAGATTGCCAAGGAATATGGTATTTATGGATTTGCATATTATCACTATTGGTTTGAAGAAGGGATGCTATTGGAGAAACCGGCAGAATTGATGCTGCGGCATCCGGAGGTGGATATGCCATTCTGCTTTAGCTGGGCAAACCATACCTGGAAGCGGAATTGGGCGAACAAGAGTGATGAGATATTAAGAGAGCAGACATATGGGGATGAAAAAGAGTGGAGAAGACATTTTGACTATTTGCTTCCATTTTTTAGAGATGACAGATATATTAAGGTGGAAGGAAAGCCTATGATGATTCTGTATAATCCGTTGCATGTGGAAGAGTTCCCGGCTATGATGGAGTGCTGGCAACGTTGGGCAAAGGAGGCTGAATTACCGGGAATCTTTTTCTTGCATCAGCAAAACGAGTTTGATCATACCAAGGAACCGGGGGGAGACTTGTATGATGGTGGAATTGAATTTCAGATGAATCGTGCAGTATTGGAATACACAAGTAAGAGCCTGGCATTTGCAGCGGAGCGAGTATTAAATCGTGTGGCAGACAAGTTGCCGTTTTTACGTTGTAAAGCGACAACGATGCATTATTCTTACGATACGGTTTGGAAAATTGTACTAAATGAGCAACCATTTGGGGATACTTGGTACCCTGGGGCATTTGTGGACTGGGATAATACACCGAGGAGAAAAAATCGAGGTCAGGTATGCACGGATGTCACACCGGAGAAATTCGAATACTATTTGACCAAGCAGATAAAACGTGCAAGAGAAGTTTATAAGAAGGACTACCTGTTTATGTTTGCGTGGAATGAGTGGGGGGAGTCTGGATATCTTGAGCCTGATGAGAAATACGGCTATAAGATGCTTGAGGCAGTAAGAAATTCCTTAAACCATAATAATGAGTTTCCGGAGTGGAATTAAAGTGATAGAAGAGAACATGTAGAATGAAGATATTGATAATTGCAAATAGCTCAGTAGGACTGGTAAAGTTTCGTAGAGAGCTGATTGAAAAGTTACAGGAAAAGCACGAAGTGCAAATAGCAACATTGTTCGAAAACAGTACAGAAGAACTGTTTAATATTTGCGCAAATATATATGAGCTTAGGTTGGATCGAAGAAGTGTATCCCCAATGAAGAATTTGGACTTCCTGTGTCAACTGAATAAGCTGATAAGGCAGGTAAAACCGGATTATATTATTACTTATACCATAAAACCCAATATATACGGCGGTTGGCTTGCAAAGAAGTATCATATTCCATATGCAGTAAATGTGACCGGTTTGGGAACTTGTTTTCAATTAGGAGCGGCTGTATCGTTCTTTTTTGCATCTTTGTATAAAATTGCACTGTCTAAAGCAAGAGTAGTTTTTTTTGAAAATACAGAGAACTATGAAGTGTTTCGGGAGAAGCATATTATAGCAAAGGAACAGGGCTGTGTGCTTCGAGGAGCAGGTGTAAATCTGGAAAAGTTCTATTTTAGTAAGTATCCGAAAAGTGAAGATACGAAGTTTCTCTTCGTGGGAAGATTGATGAAGGAAAAGGGAGTAGATGAACTTTTATATGCATATAAGAAGCTGAAACAAAGATATCCGAATGTTGGGCTGACCGTGCTGGGCGGATTAGAGGAAAACTATAAGGATACGATGGAGCAGATGGCAAAAGATTATGGAGTGGACTATGTAGGATGGACAGATGATGTTAGACCGTATATTGAGAAGTGTCACTGTGTAGTGTTGCCTTCATATCATGAGGGAATGTCCAATACTTTGTTGGAGGGAGCAGCCATGGGAAGACCCCTTATTACAAGTAATATACATGGCTGTATGGAGGCTGTGATAGAGAATGAGTCTGGTTTTCTGGCAGAACCTAAGAATAAAGATGCGTTACTCGATGCAATGGCTAAGTTTGTGGAATTACCGTATGAAAAGAAGAAAAGGATGGGACTTGCATCTAGAAGACATATGGAAAATAATTTTGCAAAGGAAAAAGTAATTGAAGATACAATTTCCGGTTTGAGGTTGTGAAATTAGATGAGAGACAAGATACTGAATAGAGAACGACTTTTAGGGCAGACGATAGGGCTGACTCTGCTTATGCTTGTTAGCAAAGTATTGGCATTTGGTCGTGAAATGATAATTTCATATGTGTATGGGGCATCAGCGATAAGTGATGCATATAACATTGCGAATTCCATAGTAGTACTGGTGTTTGCAACAATTGCTGAGGGAGTGGTAAACGCATATATTCCAAGATGCACGAAGATATCTGATAATGAAGAACGGAATAGATTTACCAATAATCTGATAAATATTACAATGTTCATTATGGCGATTGTGATTATTGTAGGTTTCCTTTTTACAGAGCCGATTACGGATATTGTGGGTGCCGGCTTTTCGGCAGAGACCAAACTATATGCATCACAGATTCTCAGGTTTGCTTTTGTTGCAGCAGCATGCTACTTTATCATAGCTATTATGAATGGATACTTAAATATTCATAAGAGTGTTGGATTTAATGGGATACAGCTTATCATTATTAATTTGTGCATGATTGTATGTATACTTTTGACAAAGGGAAATCCACAGCAATTGGGGATAGGATATATGATATCCTATTTGATACCGACGGTAGTAGTGTTTTTTTTGGCGAGAAAGTATACGTATCACTTTAGATTTCAGATAAATGTACATGATGAAAGGGTGGCAGAAGTATATAGAGTGGCTTTGTTTGCCATTATAGGGACGAATGTGATAAAGTTAAACGCGATGATAGACAAGATGTTTGCATCTAATTATCCGGAGGGAAGCGTAACCGCATTGAACAATGGATATACCATAGCGTTGTTAGTACCAGAGATATTTGTTATGGCATTGGTTACGGTCATTTTCCCACGGATTTCACAGGCAAAAGCGGATGGAGATGAGAACTCTTTTTATGTGCTTTTAATAAGAGGAATAAAGACAATATTACTGCTTATGCTTCCGATGACAATATTAATTTATACTTTGGCGAATCCGATTATTGCAATTTTATTTGAAAGAGGTGCATTCACGGCAGAGGACACGCTATTGACAGCGAAAATATTGAGAGGATATGCTGTCGGAATGATAGGAATAAGCTTAAATTTTTTGCTCTGCAGGGCGTTTATGGCATGGAAAAGAGAAAAACTCTCAGCAGTTGTACTTGGGGCAGGAATGCTGTGTAATATGATTTTAAATGCTATTTGTACCCAAAATTTTGCGTGCGAGGGCTTGTCAATTTCTACAAGTGTTATAGTAACAATAATTGCAGTGATATTTATCATCATATTCTGCAAAGCAGCTCACGGACGGGAATATGTTCAATATAAAGAAAACAGTATTTTTTTTGGAAAACTTGCCATTGCGTCAATGATTATGACATTCACGACAAAGTATGTGAATGTCATGGTATGGCAGAACCTTGTGATGGAAGGATTAGTGGGAAGCATCGTTAAAACGATGCTTGTGGCTGTATGTGGGATGATTGTTTACATGGCAGTATTATGCATGTTGCGTGTAAATGTTTTAGACGTACTTGGCGTATCGTGCAAAAGTACACGAAGTGTTAAAGGATAAAGGGAAGACTATGAAAAAGGCAATTGTTACAGGGGCAAATGGTTTCGTGGGAGCTGCAATTTGTAGAGAACTCTCAAAGAATAATGTTCAGGTAATTGCAGTAGTACGTAGCAGGAATGCGGATATTAGTAATCTGGCAGGGCTGGAGCAACTCCGTATCGTATACTGTGAATTAAAAGATTATAATGAGCTTGAGCAGATGATTTCGGATCGGGACATCGACATATTCTATCATATGGCATGGAGTGGAACCTCCGGCAGTCTGAGGGGAGACAGTGAGGTACAAACAGATAATATCAGATACACCTGTGATGCAGTCAAGGTATGCGCAAGAATGTGTTGCAAGCGGTTTGTGTATGCAGCCAGTATTATGGAATACGAAACGGAAAAAGCAATAAAAGAGGAACTACCGGTTGAAATTAACACTATTTACTGTACGGCGAAGCTTGCTGCAGATTATATGGCAAGAGCACTTGCAAACGATTTGAAAATAGAATATATAAGGGCAGTTATTTCCAATATATACGGTCCGGGTGAAGTCAGCGCAAGACTTATTAATACCAGCATACGAAAGTTATTAAAGAATGAGCATTGTGCATTTTCACCGGGAGTGCAGCTATATGATTTTATCTATATTACAGACGCAGCAAAGACCTTTCTGTCTATTGGGGAAAAAGGAATTTCGAATAGGACATATTATGTAGGAAGCTTACAGCCTAAACCGTTAAAGAAATTTTTGACTGCGATGAAAAATCAGATAAATCCAAAGGCGGAGATAGGATTAGGAGAGATTCCTTTTGAAGGAGTATCACTGAGTTATCAGGAATTTGACATTCAGGCAGTGCAAAAAGACACAGGATTTGTTCCGGAAGTCAGCTTTGAAGAGGGAATCAGACTTACTGCGGAGTGGATAAAGAGCGTAGAGGAATAGAAAGAACATGATAATTGTAAAACTAATCGTACTTGCCATGATTGGAATCGTACTGCCAACGGTAATTGGTGGGACAATCTCCGTGCTCATGGGAGGAAAGGCAGAACTTAAAAGCGCTTATCTATGGGGCTGGACAGGCTTATTGGCGTTGTTTGTCCTGATGGTTAAGCAACCGATAAAAATGAAAGAGCGCCTGAGTGAGGTGGCAGGGCATACGATGCTTGGCTTGCTTGGAGTGATAGCGGTTGCAGTGTTGCTATTTGTTGTCATGGTATTTATAAAAAGAAAGAAGAAGGAGAGGTTATATTTCAGAAAGCTGCTTTGTAAAATCTGGAAAGAAATTATGATTGTGGTAGCAGTGTCGGTTGCGTTGTCAGGCGTATCTCTATGCGTGAATTCTAACAGGGAAGACTATACAACAGAAATTGTAAATACGATGTATATGAGGGACACTTTATATGAGATAGATCCGATGTCTGGGAAAGGAATATCGGATCTGAACGCAGATGAACAACAATTTGTGAAAGGATTGCAGGAATCTCCGATAGAATTATTATATGCAGTCGGAGTAAATAAGACGAGAATTTATCCGGCAAAGTTTGTGAATATGATATTGCCGTTTTTATTATTCCCATTTTATGTGAGTACCTTTATGCTGTGGGGGGACTATCTCTTTGGAGAAGCGCGAGCAAAAAAAATTTTCTTTCAGATAATGGTATGGCTTCTTTTGGGCGTAGGACTGGTGGAAGACTGGAACTATGTGTTTGATATATTTGCAAATCCATGGAATGGAGAGACGCTTTTTTTCTTAGGATTAATCCCGTTTACTATTTTTGCATTTCTCGACATAGAACACGAACTGCAGCAGAAGAAATACAGGGCAGTTTTTCAGGGACTGGCACTTTGTCTTGCAGGAAAATTACTTTATCAATATGGATTGTTCATAGAATTATTCCTTATAGCTGTATATGGATGTTATTTTATCTTAAGGAGGTATCACAATGGAACAAGTGATAGGGCTGCTTAAGAATAATGTTAGTGAGACGGAAACTGTCGGTATCAGTATGGTACTTTTTCTTGTTGCATTCTTGTATCTTTTATGCGCAAAGAACAAGGAAAGGCGTGGTTGGCTTGTATTTATTGCATTGCTTTTTGTGCTGGTGTTAAATCCTTTTTCTTACAATAACATTACAACTTTTTGGTTCTTTGATGATTATTGGAAACTTTTTTTTACTCTGATGCCTACAATTATCGTTGCATATGCTTTTACCGTGTTGATTGTGGAAATAAAAGAGAAATGGTTAAAGTGTTTGATGCTATTATCATGCATTTTTTTGATAGCGTTCAGCGAAAGATTTTCTTTTGAACCAGTGAAGGCAGCAGTGCCGGAGACAACAGATGGAGTTTCAGAGGAATTGATAGAACTGGATGCGATACTTTGCTCTGCAGAAGTACCTGTTTCCAATGTGATTGCACCAAGAAATGTGATTGCCCATATCAGAGAAATTGATGCTGACGTAACATTGCTTTACAGTGAGGAACTTATTCAACGCATGATTGAAAAATCATATGCAGACGAAGACGAGGAATATGTTCAATATATTGAACATTGTGCGAGCGTAGTCTCTGCACCGGATGCAGTCGATAATCAGATAAATGTAGCAGAACGATATGGCAGCAATTGCATTATACTGGATACGGAAAATGATGATGCGGTACTAATGAGTCAGCGAGGTTTTGCAAGACTGGGAGTAACAGAAAACTATGTTGTTTATGTAAAGGATGCATATGAAGATTAAGATTATTTCACCATATTTTCTGAAAGAAAATGCTTCGTTACCGAAGCATTTTCAGCTATATCTGAATTCTTGCGGTAAAAATCCGGAGTATGAATGGTTATTTATTTCTAATGCCGATATGGAACAATATCAAGTGCCGCAGAACGTTGTTATAGTAAAACAGGAGTTTGAGGCTTTTCGGAAATTTGTACAAAGTAAATTTGAATTTCCGATTTCATTGGAGAAGCCTTATAAGCTATGTGATTATAAGGTTCTGTATGGCTATATTTTTGCAGAATACTTAGAGAATTATGATTTTTGGGGATATGCAGATTCTACGGATTTAATCTGGGGGAAACTTTCGGATTTTATTACAGAGGATGTATTAAGACAATATGATAAAATTTATACCAAAGGGCATCTGACTCTTTACAGGAACAAAAAAGAATATGTAGAGTGTTTTTTGAATTATGAAAAAGACGGCATAACCTATAAGGATGCACTGGAAAGCAGAGAATCCTGGGCAACAGACGAAACTGGTAAAATTAATATCAATACAGCATGGAGAGAAATAGGGTACTCTGAGTATGTGCAGGAATCAGACATTGCAGATCTGTCTCCGTTGCATTTTGAGTTCCGCATGGCGATGCAGCTCCCATCCGGGAAGATTCTGGAGGAAAACAATAAGAATCGTGTGTTTGAATGGCAGAAGGGAAAGCTGTATGGATATTATGTGCAGGAGGATGAAGTGATAAAGGAAGAGTTTGCGTATCTTCACTTTCAGAAAAGAAATATGAAGTTAAACGTAGATACAGAGACGTTGAAAGATCATTTTTTTGTGAGACCAAATGAATTTGTAGATAATCTTTCAATTAAAGCAGATGAGATAAAAAAAATAACCAGACATAAGTCGTTTTATATACAGTTTTTTCTGCTGAAATATAAGGGACTAAGGGACAGAATAAAAAGAAGGAAAGTACATGGGTAGTAACAGAAGTGCATCACGTGAGTTGGTAGTAAATACAATTGTTTTTGGTATCGGAACAGTGGGTTCTAAGATAATCATGTTCATTTTATTGCCAATCTATACAGGGTATATGACAACGTCAGAATTGGGAGTGGCAGAGCTGGTGGTAAATTATATGAACCTGCTTTATCCGATAGCTTCCGCCAATATAGTGGTAGCATTGCTTCGATATTCCATGGAATCACAGCAGGATAAAAAGAAAATCCTGCAAAATGCCATGTTTGTGGTTTTTATTGGAGTATTTCTGACGAGTGTGGTAGTTTCACTGATTCATACAAAAAGTGCAGTCAAGGATTGGAGATTATATCTGTCTCTGATGCTTTTTGTATATTCGGTACAGCAGATGTTATCCATGTTTGCAAAGGCATTGGATAAGACAAAGATATGTGCAATCGGAAATGTGATATATACAGTGGCACTGCTTGTTTTTAGCAGCGTTTTTCTTATTGTATTTAAAATGGGAACATCCGGGTATCTGTTGGGAATGATACTGGCAAATGTAGTATCTGTTATTTATTACTGTATTTTCATAAAAATACGGCAATATGTAAGATTCACACGGATGGATAAAAAGCTTTTGGCAGAAATGCTTACTTTTTCCACACCATTGATTTTGGGGGCAGTGTCTGGTTGGATTACAACCTTCTGTGACAGATTTGTGCTCGAATATTTTTGGGGAACGGATAGTGTGGGGATCTACTCGGTTGCATCGAAGTTGCCGTCATTAATCTCTGCATTTTCGAGCGTATTTATGTCGGCATGGCTCCTTTCTGCTATCAAAGAATATGAGGCCGGCAAGGACAGAGCCTTTTCAAATATGGTATTTCGTAAATTCAATGCATTTTTTATGGCGTGGGCTGCGCTGATGATTTTTTGCTGCAGGTGGGTTATGATGTTGTTAGCAAAGGGAGAGTTCTCAGAGGGGTGGAAGTATGCGCCACTACTTTTGTGTAGCGCATTGTTTGGTGGTTTAGGAAACTTTTTTGGGACTTTTTATACTTCAGCGAAAAGAAATATTTCATTGACAGTAACCACGTTAATTGGAGCAGCTGTAAACTTTGGCTTGAATTTTGTACTAATTCCGTATATGGGAATACAGGGAGCTACTTTTACGACAATGATTTCACAGTTTATAGTATTTATTTGCAGGATGTTATATGCAAGGAAGTTTGTTATAATAGAGATAGACTATGTAAAAATGTTTATTTCCATTGTTGCCATTGTTGCCGAGAGTTTTTTTGTGGCAAAGGATGGGAATATGCTGATTGCGTTTGCTTTAATGCTTACAGTATGTCTTATATATGCAGGAGAATGGAAGAAAACCTTTCATGCAGTATTTGCGAGATTGGAAAAGCATTGATACTATGATTATATATAGATTAGAACGTATGCGAAAAATGATGAAGGATATAGTTATGAACGTAGAAAATAGAGTATCTAAGATATGGAAAATGGTATTAATATTGAGTGCGTTGGCTGTTATGGCAGTTTGCTTATTTTACAGCGCAAATGATGGATTATGGATGCTCCCGCTTGTGTATGCTGCTTGTTTTTGGGGCGTAATATATGTTAAAAAGGTTCCATGCTGTAATATTGCTGTGATTATTATTTTGGCAATTCTGTATATTAGAGACGTGATATTACCTTTTTTTTATTATGAATTCAATTCGGTACAAAATATTGATATTTCTGCAGAAAATGCGGCGTATCTACAATGCTATTCTACAAATCTTTTTCATAATGTTTCTGTTATTACTATCATGTCATTGGAAACAATATCAATATTTGGAACTCTTTATTTTTGCTCCAAAAGATATACTAAAAGAAATTTGGAACAAGAAGGGGAAGAAGCAGGGCAAATGCAAAGGATTGGTGTGGTTGCAGTTCCATTTATATTGGCTGGAATTATAGTATTTTTACGTCAACCGAGAAATTCAGGAATATATGATATGATTCATAATTTATGGTGGGATTTCGTACCATCCAGCATGGAGAGCATCCTTTTTGATGTTGCGACAGTATTGATAGCAGTGGTATTAATTAATTATGTAGGCGTGATAGGAAAGCAAAAGTGTGGAATTGCGTTTAGTGTTTCAGTTATCATTTGGTTGACATTTTGTGTGGAGGCTGCGGTAGGTACTCTGAATGCAGGGACGATATCCAGATGGGCATTTGTAATCAATTTTATTATTGGATATGCGATGCTATTAAAAATGTATCCGCAATATACGAAGATATTTACGTTAGTAATGGGAATTGGGGGAGCGGCTTGTATTGTTTTATCGTCTGTAGTAAAATCATATTCTATAAACGACTTATTAACATATCGCATGTTGAATGCATATTTCGCAGGACCATCTGGCATGGCATATGCGGTAGAAATGGTAAAATCAGGAAATTATGACATAAATATAGTGACTTTGTTTTGCGATATGCTGGGAAATGTACCGGTAATAAATCATTTTCTGCCGGAGAAAATTTCTTCTGTCAGGTATTATAATCAAGTAATTTATGGAAATACAATCACAATAGATCAGATAATTCCGTATAGTGGAGAATGGTATGGTTATTTTTCGTATGCAGGGGTAGTATTAGGAAACGTAGTGGCTTGTTTTTGGGCAATAAAGTTTGCTTTTATGGTTAGAAAAGAAAAGAATTTGTTAATGGTATATGCACTAATGTATATTTCTGTATTATTTAGTATATGCACAATCATTAATATAAATATTGTATTCCAATATTTATCCATCAGAGTATTTCCTATTTTCGTGATAGCATGTGCAGATAAGCTGATTAGTAAATTAATAAAAGGACGAATTAATAGAGGTAGTAAATGCAAGTAGAAAATGAAAAAAAAGGTACAGTTTTACATGTTTTAAATACAGGGTCATTTTCTGGGGCTGAGAATGTCGCAATTACGATTATAAAAGCAATGAATGCAAGAGGATATCGATGTATATATGTTTCATTTGATGGAACAATCCGGTCGGTATTGGAGGCTGAGAGCATTGAGTTCGCACCGATATCCAGAATGTCGGTTGGAGAACTGCGCAGAGTGGTGAGAGAGTATCAGGCAGATATGATACATGCACACGACTTTAGGGCGACTGTGATAGCAGCATTATTAAATGCAGATATTCCGGTAATATCCCATCTTCACAATAATTCACCGTGGTTAAAAAAAATTGGACCATATTCTCTGTTGTTTGCATTAGCAGCAAGACGATGTGAAAATATATGGTGTGTATCGGCCTCCGTACGGGATGAATATGTCTTTAAGAAGGCGATTGATTATAAGACGAGAATTATAGGTAATCCAATCTGTATTGAGGAAATAAGAGAGAAGAGAGTTCCGACTGATGAGAAATATGATGTTGTCTTTATAGGAAGATTGACGGAACAGAAAAATCCGCTTAGATTTTTGAAGATTATAAAAAAAGCAAAGGAAAGAAAACCGGATATATCTGCGGTCATACTCGGAGAGGGTGAATTGCACCAAGAGTGTGAAAAGTATATTCAGAAAAACGGATTGTCTGAAAATGTTACATTAAAAGGATTTGTGAGTGAACCATACGGAATATTGGCAAATGGAAAGATTCTTTGTAGTACATCGGATTGGGAAGGTTACGGTCTGATGGCAGTTGAAGCAATGACATTTGGAGTGCCGGTTATATGTACCAGAGTCGGGGGCTTGGCAAATGTTGTGACAGAGCAGTGCGGAAAATTCTGCAAGGAAGATGCGGAGTTTGTAGACGCAATCATTGACCTTTTGGATTCTGTTGATGAGCGGGAGCGTTTGTCGAAGGGGGCATATCATAGGGCAGAAGCATTGGATAATTTTGATAAATATATGGGCTTTTTAGAAAAGAAGTATCTGTATCTGACAGGCAGGCATGTGCGTGAAAATGAGAGTATATATGATAGTCCCCTCGTTAGCGTCATTATGGGCGCACACAATTGTGAGGACTCCATTGCAAAAAGTATAGATTCCATTTTGACGCAAACGTATGAGAATTGGGAATTTATCATATGTGATGATTGTTCAACCGATCATACACTAGAGATTCTGCAGGAATATGAGAAGAAGGATTCTCGTATTAAAATTCTACACAATGAACGAAATATACGTCTGGCAGGAACACTTAATAAGTGCCTTTCCTATGCAAAGGGGAAGTATGTAGCCAGAATGGATGGCGATGACGAGAGCCTGCCAGAACGTTTTGAAAAACAGGTTGCATTTTTGGAGGCAAATCCGCAGATTGATGTAGTGGGATGTTCCAGAATGATTTTTGATGAGCATGGGGATAGGGGAATTCGCTTCTCAGAGCGGATGCCGAGAAAAGATACGCTTCTTAAGGAGGTTCCTTTTGCACATCCTACTATAATGATTCGGGCAGAGGTTATGAAAAAACTTGGTGGCTATGCTATGAACCGGAAGACGATGCGTGCGGAGGACTTGGAATTATGGTTTCGTTTTTTTCAAAATGATTATGTGGGCTATAATATGCAGGATGTATTGTATAGGTATCGAGAGACATTATTTGATTTAAAGAAGCGAACGGTGAAAGCTGCAATAGGTACGGCAAAAATTTATCTAGATGGGTATAAGATGCTTCATTTTCCAGTATATAAATGGATATGGGCAATGAAGCCGATTGTAGCATCATGTCTTCCAGTAAAGATAATGAAGAAATATTACGTAAATAATCTGAAGATGCAGGATAATTTGGAACAGTAGAAGAAATAAGAGGATTTAAAATGAAAGTAGTCATTTTAGCGGGAGGATTTGGAACACGAATATCGGAAGAATCACAGTATAAGCCGAAACCGATGGTGGAAATCGGCGAGATGCCAATACTGTGGCATATTATGAAGATATATTCACACTACGGCATCAATGAATTTATCATTTGTGCAGGATACAAGCAGCATGTGATTAAGGAGTGGTTTAATAACTATTTTCTTCACACATCGGATGTGACCTTTGACTTTAAAAATGACGAGATAATAGTGCATAATCGCAAGGCAGAACAATGGAAGGTTACGGTTGTGGACACAGGACTAAACACACAGACAGGCGGAAGAGTGAAGCGCATCAAGGATTTTATTGGCAATGAGACGTTTATGCTTACATATGGCGATGCGGTGGGAGATATTTGCATACCTAAGCTTTTAGAATACCACGAGTCTAAGGGGAAGATTGGCACGGTTTCAGTTTATAATTTTGGACAGAATAAGGGGGTTGTGGAAGTCGCAAAGGATGGAGTAGTAAAAGAATTTCGTGAAAAAAGCGATTTGGATGGAAATCTGATTAATATCGGATTTATGGTATTTGAACCACAGATTTTTGATTACATTGCAGGGGATGCTGCTGCGCTTGAGAAGGAGCCCTTATGTAACCTTGCGAGAGAAAACGAGCTTTCCGCATATACGCACAAAGGTTTTTGGCAATGTATGGATACACTGAGAGAGAAGCAACAGTTGGAGTCACTTTGGCAGTCAGGAGAAGCACCTTGGAAGGTATGGTAAGATAGATGAAATATGATTTATCATTTTATAAAAATAAAAATGTATTGATAACGGGACACACTGGCTTCAAGGGTAGCTGGCTGTGTAGGATTCTGATAAACGCGGGAGCGAATGTAACTGGATATAGTTTAAAGCCACCGACGGAGCCAAATCTCTTTTCATTAGCAGGATTGGAAGGAAAAATGAACAGTGTCATCGGTGATATCAGGGATTATGAACACTTGAAGGCAGTCTTTGATGCTTATGAGCCGGAAATCGTGTTGCATCTGGCGGCACAGCCAATCGTCCGAGATAGTTATAAAAACCCACGATATACTTATGAGACGAATGTGATGGGAACGGTCAATTTGATGGAATGTGTCAGATTGTCATCCTCTGTAAAAAGCGTTTTAAATGTTACCACGGACAAGGTTTATCACAATAATGAGTGGTGTTGGGGATACCGGGAGAACGAACCTTTGGATGGTTTTGATCCATATTCAAACAGTAAGTCCTGTTCAGAACTGGTAACAAACAGTTATAAGAACAGCTTCTTTTCGGATGCACAAGTGGCAGTTTCTACGGCTCGGGCCGGAAATGTAATAGGTGGCGGAGATTTTGCGACAGACCGCATTATTCCGGATGCAGTCCGTGCGATGCAGGCGGGTAAGGCAATTGGAGTGAGAAATCCGTTTTCGGTTAGACCATATCAGCATGTATTGGAGCCGTTGACGGTATATTTGATGATAGCAGCAGAGCAATATAAAGACGCTTCTCTGGCGGGTGCTTATAATGTTGGACCAGACGAGTGTGACTGCGTGACGACCGGCAACCTGGTAGACTTGTTCCGCAGATGTTGGGGAGAAGGGTCTACATGGGAAAATCAGGCAGAAGACAATGCACCTCATGAGGCGAATTTTTTAAAACTGGATTGCAGTAAGTTAAAAGCTACGTTTGGATGGAAACCGAGGTGGCATATGGATGAGTGTATGGATATGACGGTTCGTTTTAGCAAAATCTGGCTTGCCGGTGGAGACATCCCAAGGGAAATGGATGAGGAAATAAAGGTTTTTTTAGAGGTGTAAGGAAATGAAATGTTGGAATAGTGAGACAGAAGCTCGTGAACAGATAAAGAGTATGGTAGCAGACTATTACCATCAATTCAAAGAGAAAAACGAGCCATATAGACAGGGGGATCGTATCAGTTATGCTGCCAGGGTATATGATGAGAAGGAAATGATGAGCCTTACGGATGCCATGTTGGATTTCTGGCTGACAACAGGGCGATTTTCTGAGCAGTTTGAAAAGGAATTCGCGGAATGGATTGGCGTGAAGTATGCGCATTTGGTAAATTCCGGTTCTTCCGCGAATCTAATTGCCTTTTCCGTGCTTACGGCTCCAGAATTGGGCGAGCGTCAGATAAAGCGTGGTGACGAAGTAATTACGGTTGCCTGCGGATTCCCGACGACAGTCACGCCGGTATTACAATATGGGGCAGTGCCTGTGTTTGTAGACGTGACAGTACCGCAATATAATATTGATGTTACAAAGCTGGAAGCGGCACTCTCCGAGAAGACAAAGGCCGTGATGATTGCGCATACGTTGGGCAATCCGTTTGACCTTGCCGCAGTGGAGGCGTTCTGTGAGAAGCATGAACTCTGGCTCATAGAGGATAACTGTGATGCATTGGGGTCAGAATATACCATTGACGGCACGACAAAGTATACCGGTACATGGGGCGATATCGGAACCAGTAGTTTTTATCCACCGCATCATATGACGATGGGAGAAGGAGGTTGTGTGTATACAGACAATCCTTTGCTGCACCGCTTGATTTTGTCCTATCGTGATTGGGGCAGGGACTGTATCTGTCCATCCGGACAGGATAACTTCTGTGGGCACAGATTTGATAAGCAGTTCGGTGAACTTCCGGTGGGCTATGACCATAAGTATGTATACAGTCACTTTGGTTATAACTTGAAGGTGACGGATATGCAGGCGGCAGTAGGATGCGAACAGCTCAAAAAATTCCCGGGGTTTATCGAGAGGCGCAGACATAACTGGGAGAGACTATACAAAGCATTGGAATCGGTAGCAGACAAATTAATATTACCGACACCTGCAGAGAACAGCAGACCATCCTGGTTTGGCTTCTTAATTTCGGTAAAGCAGGAAAGCGGACTTGAACGAAACCGGATGACACAGTATATAGAAGCACATAATGTTCAGACCAGGCTACTTTTTAGCGGAAACTTGATAAAGCATCCGTGCTTTGATCAAATCCGGGGAACAGACGCATATCGTGTAGTGGGAGGTCTCGAAAATACAGAGTATATTATGAACCACACCTTCTGGGTAGGTGTTTATCCGGGAATGACGGATGAGATGATAGATTATATGGCAGAGGTTATCATAGAGGCGGCGAATCAATGAAAATAGTCTTTACGGTGTACACGTATTACCCAATGCGGGATGGGGTCTCGAATGTGACTACTTATTTGGCAGAAGGACTTGCCAAGAGAGGGCATGATGTAACAGTTGTGACTCCTTCTTATGGGAACGCAAAAGAAGAAATCCATAATGGTGTAAAAATTATCAGAGTAGAACGATATACAATTCATACGATATACACAGGGGATCACAAAGCCTATAGGCAGCAGATAAAGCTGCTTACAGGCGATGCAGATGCCCTGATTTGCGTATGTACACAGACGACGATGACGGAACCGCTGCTTCCGGTTTTGAAGGAAATCAAGTGTAAAAAAGTATTATATATGCACGGAATGCTTGATTTTGCGTGGAAGAAAGCAGACTTACAGAGTCTACGGACTTTTGTGCATAAGTTTTGGAATAATCTTCGCTTTGGAATCGGATATTGGTACAATGAAAAGTACTTCAAAGAATTTAATTATGTAGTTCAACTTCATGAAGAAAATAGTGGAACAACATTTTTTAGAGAAAAGTACGGAATCGAGAGTAAAATTATCGGGAATGCAGCGGAGGACGCTTTTTTTATAGAGGAAGAGAAGCAGACAAATGGAAGAGAATATGCAATCTGTGTTGCCAATTATCTGGAGGGAAAGAATCAGGAACTTTTGATTCGGTCATTCTATAAGGCAAAGATTTTTGACGGAAAGTTGATTTTGGTTGGCAGTGAAAAGACAGCATATTATGAGACATTAGTCAAGCTGGATGCGGAACTGTCGGTGGCATTAGGTGAGACACGTGTGGAATTTTTGACGGGAGTATCCCGAGAAAAAACCATACAATTGATAAAGAATGCGACGTTATATTTATTTGGCAGCAAAAGTGAGATGTTTCCGATATCTGTTGTAGAGGCTATTGCAGCAGGTGTTCCATATATTTCCACAAATGTTGGATGTGTAAAGTCTTTGCCGGGCGGAGTTGTAGTAGAATCGGAAGGAGAGATGACGGAGTGGATTGAAAAGCTGTGGAAGGATAGTAAGCTGCGCCGGAAATATCATAATGAGGGTGTGGCATATGCACAAAAAGAACTTACAATTGGTTCAAAGGTGGATAAGTTGGAAAATCTTTTAATGGGTGAGGAAAAGTAAGATGAGACATGCGTTTTGCATTATGGCATACAATGATTACAATCAGCTTGCCAAAATGATAGAATTGTTAGATTCTGAAAAAAGTGACTTTTATATTCATATCAATGCGTTAGCAGATATGCCGTCTCCGGAGAGATTTTATAATATAGTGAAAAAGTCAAACATCTATTTTACAAAGCGGATACCTATTATATGGGGGCAGGATGGAGTGTTGCGCACGAAAATGCAATTATTTGAGGAAGCAACAGAAAAGGGTAAATATGACTACTATCATATTTTGAGTGGTCAGGATTTCCCGATAAAAAGCTTTGAAGAGTTGGATTGCTTTTTAGAAGAAAACGTATCATCGAATGATTCAAAGGGAATGCGGACCAATTATATCGATGCGAGAGTGATGCCGGACCGCAAGGGTCTTGAGCGTGTAACACATTTCAACTTCCTGATTCCATATTGGAGACATCCAAATAAGCTGGTGCGGGGTGCAGTAAGAGGAATTAATTTGATTTCACACCTGATACAGCGTCTGTTTCGCGTAAATCGATTACATTTGAGAGCAGAAGATATTTATTATGGCGCTTTTTGCTATAGTGTAACAGATGAATTTGTAATGGCACTTCTGGAAAATAAGAAATGGATATTAGAGCATTATACAAAGCATTCTTTTGCACCGGATGAAGAGGCTGTACAGACATTCTTTGCCAATTCTGAATTTAGAGATACAAGATACAAATCACAAATGGGGATGATGGATGACAGAACTCCGCATGTGAATTTGCGATTGGCAGATTATGTGAGAGGCAATGGGGCATCGCCCTATGTATTCCGGCATGCTGATAAAGAGGAACTGCTAAATAGCAGCGATTTTTTTGCAAGAAAGTTTACAGAGGCAATTGATGCGGAAATTGTCGATGAGCTATATACGTTATTAAAGAAACAATAGAGAAACGCAGACAGGTGTGGGTAGTTACTTAAGATAAATGAGGTGAGCAGGAGTGGGAACAGGTTTGGATTATCCATGTGAATTTTCGCTATAAAACAGAAGAAAAATGTCAGAATATCAAATATGAGTTTGAAAACGGAAAATCAGAAGTATTTGTGAATCCAAATGCAATGGTCTTTCCGGATGAAAAAACATACCCATCTTTAGTATTTCTTAATAGCGAAAAGGGGCAGATGCTGTTTGAAGAAAACAAGGGGAAGTGGGATGTGATAGAAAAGATTATTGGCGGAAAGGCAACTGCATTTTTAATAAAGGTGTTGAAACGATGAGAAAAGAGAAAATATCTGTGGGGATTATAACGTATCATGAGCCATACAGCTATGGCGCTGATTTGCAGTGCCTCGGGTTGCAGCTTTTTTTGGAAGAGCTGGGGTGTAAGGCAGAAGTAATCGACTATTCTATGAACGCATATTTAGAGCTACGTTCAAAAAGAAAACTGCGCTCCTTATATCAGAGAATGGCACGTTTTATGTGGAATCCGTCAGGTTTTATAAAAGCAAAACGAAATGCTGTAAATATAGCGGAGAAGTCTGCTGATTTTCAGAAACAGTTAGAAGAGAGAAATCGAAAATTCCGAGAATTCCAAAACAAATATTATCATACTTCTTCCAAAAGATATGAGCGGTATTCTGAGCTGAAAAATGATCCCCCGATATACGATGCATACATTTGTGGAAGTGATCAGATATGGAATCCGTTTTTTTGCGACATGGATGATAATTATTTTCTTGCATTTGCGCCAAAAGGCAGGCGGATTGCCTACGCGCCGAGCATAGGGGTACAAAAGTTCCCGAATTATGCCAGAAAAGAATATAAAAAGCGTTTGAAGGAGATAGATGCATTGTCAGTCAGGGAGAAAACCGGGGCAAAGATAGTGAAAGAACTTATTGGACAAGATGTTCCTGTCGTAATTGACCCGACGTTTTTAATTACCGGTGAACGGTGGAGCAAACTGGCAGATGATTCCGATTTAGTATTGCCGGTAGAATATATGCTCACATATTTTATTGGAATAGATGAGCATATTCAGAATTTTATAGAATGTGTAAAAGAGGCATTCCCACAATATCAGATTATTAATTTGGTCTTTGATCAGTCTTCTTATGGACCATGTGACTTTATAAAATTAATCAGTCAGGCGCGATTTGTTTTTACGAATTCATTTCATGGATTGGCATTTTGCATCAATTTGAATGTACCTTTTGCCGTCGGCAGAACATTGAAAGACTATGGTAGTGGCAGTGCTTTTAGCAGGATAGAAGATTTGCTTGAAAATTTGGAGTTATCCGATAGAATCTATGATGGAACAGTAAGGTTAGATACTTCATGGCTCACATTGGATTTCTCAGAAGCAAATAGAAAACGGAAAGAACTTGTATTACAGTCAAAAGAGTTTTTGGAGGAAGCGTTGTGGACTCTATAATAGGGATTGTTATCGTATTAACATGTTTGTTTGTAGCATTTTATGTGATGGGCGCCATGTTAGAAAGAAAATTAGATATTGAGGTGGACTCATTTTGCTGCATTATCTTGGGATTTATCCTGTTTTTGTTTGCATTTGTTGTAATAGACGTTCCCTTGGAGTATGCACATGTACCATTTCATGTATTAGCGTATGGAGCTCTATTTGTCTGGATAATGTTAGCAGGTTATTCTATTTATTATGTAAGAAAAATAGAATTTCCTTCAAAAGCGTTTTGGAACGAGAATACAACCTTTGGGTTTTTATTGGTGGTGGGCGTTGAAATCTGGTACGGAATGCGGAATGCTATCTATACAAGCTATTCGGATGCGGCATATTACAATATGTCATCGATTACCTCAATTTATACAAATACAATTTTTGAATATGACCAATTTTCAGGTCTTGCCGGGTTTGACCCAACGAGGGCGCAGGATAGCAGCATTATATTGGTTGCGGTACTTTCAAAAATTTCGCATATGCATGTGCTCATTATGGTAAATCGTGTGATGGCGGTGTTGGAAATTGTCATGTTTAATCTTATACTGTACGAAATAGCTTTGATTCTATCTAAGAAAAATAAGAAAATTGCATTCCTTACAGTATTTTTCTACTTTGTTATTTCATTGTTTTATTGGATGAATGGTGGCGAGAATCTGCTGTGGGGACGACTGGCAGAAACAAAATCCATGCTGGCAAATATATATATTCCGGTGGTGTTGCTTTGCTTTTCACTTCTCGCGGGAATGAGAGAGAAGAAACGTTTATGGATATTGATTATGTGTGCAGTTACGGTGGGCGTTGCGTTATCCTTTAGTGGAACTTACATTGTACTGGCTTTTACATTTTATCTGGTACTTTCGTATTGGTTGCTAAACGGCAGAAAAATTCAAACGATAATATATGCTGCATTGGCGGTTACACCGAGTACGGTAATTATGCTTATGAGAACATTTTTATAAACAGAGGTTGAGCGGATGAAAGAAATTTTTAATATATTTTGTTATCAAGCATCGCTGAACATGCTTTATATAGGTATATATATTGTTACGCTCAGTGTAATAATACGACATAAAGATAGGTTGCTTTGTCAGACGTTAGCATTGCCGGTGATACTTGCCGCATGTACGATTTTTAATCCAATATTCTATGAGTATGTTATTAAAGGAACAATCGTTGAGGGGATTTTCGGGCGTCTTTTTTGGTTTTGTACAGTGTTTATTGTCGATGCGTTTGCACTGGCATGGATAGTTGGAAAACAGGCAGATGTAAAGAGACTTATGCTTGCATTGGCGGTATGTATTGTGGCCGTGGTGGCAGGAGGTGGTAAACAGATATTGTATACGGAGAGTGAAAATATTTATAAGATTCCGCAGAGTATTATTGAGATAGATGAGAAAATTAGTGAGGAAAAAGACGAGGAGAATCCCACAATAATTTGTAATGAGGAAGTGTTTTTTTATCTCAGACAGTATGATCCAACAGTAATTACCTATGGAAATCAAGGGTATCTGACAGAAACTATGCGCCGGGACATGGGCGATGAGATTAACAGCATGTATGAGGATGCCTATGGTTTTTTAACTGCCGTGCATGGATATAGTGAATCATTCACAATTGAGGATTCCGAGAGGGTGATTGAAGAATTGGGAATTGACTTTGTCTGTGGCAAGTCAAACCAATTGGAGAATATAGAATTTGAACGATATATAGTTGAAAATATTTATGCAGTTGATGGTCAGTATGTTTATAAGATAACAAAAAAATAGGAGTGTGTATTTATGTCAGCATTTCATTTTACTCCTTTAAAACTTGAAGGGGCATTTTTGATAGAGAATTTTTCGGTAGGTGATAACCGTGGAGGATTTACTAAGTGTTTTGAAAAGGATATTTTTGAAAGCGCTGGTATTCTATTCCAATTAAATGAAACATTTGCGTCCACGTCTGCGAAAAACGTAATCAGAGGTCTACATTTTCAGTTAAATCAACCACAGGCGAAACTGGTGAGTGTGGTTCACGGTAAGGTGTGGGATGTGATTGTGGATATACGACCGGAAAGCAAGACTTTTGGAAAATGGGTAAGTGCAGAATTAAGTGCAGAAAATCACAAAGCACTCTATGTGCCAAGAGGATTTGCACATGGCTTTGTGGCATTAGAGGATGATACGATTATGCTGTACCAATGTGATGGAGCATACAATAAGGAGACTGATACCGGGATACGATTCGATGATCCGGAAATCGGTATTACATGGCCGGTAGACGAAAGAGATGCCATTCATTCGTCTAGAGATATGGAACTGATGAGTTTCTGTGAATATAGACAATTAATGATTGATAAAGGATAGAATACAAAATGTTATTTAATTCGATAGAGTATATTATATTTCTACCAATTGTATTTGCTGTATATTGGATGATACCGGATTCAAAACGCTGGTTACTGTTGTGGGTTGTCAGCTATTTCTTCTATATGTGTTGGAATCCGAAGTACATTTTATTATTGTTGTTTACAACAGGCATTTCCTATATATGTGCAAGAGTAATGGAGAGACAGGCAGACAAAGCTGGGAAAAAGAGAACGCTGATTTTGGGGTTGGTATGTTGCTTAGGGGTCTTGTTTGTTTATAAGTATCTTAATTTCTCAATGGAGATAGTGGAGGATATTTTTAATTTATTTTCGGTTAAAACAAATGCATCGTCAATTGATATATTACTTCCTGTCGGGATTTCTTTTTATACATTTCAGACAGTGAGTTATTTGGCAGATGTTTATAAGGGAGAGGCAAAGGCAGAACATAATTTTGGGGTGTACGCAGCATTTATATCTTTTTTTCCGCAGCTAGTTGCCGGTCCAATTGAAAGAACTGGGAATTTACTAAAACAGATAAAAGGAGAACATATCTTTTCCTATGAAAACGCAACATATGGTTTGAAGAGAATTGCATGGGGATATTTTAAAAAATGTGTTATTGCGGATACTGTGGCTATATACGTAGATATTATATACAATAATGTTGGTTCATACACCGGTTTTTCTTTGCTTCTGGCAACCGTATTGTTTGCAATGCAGATTTACTGTGATTTTTCTGGATATTCAGATATTGCATTGGGATCTGCAAAACTGTTGGGAATTAACCTAACGGAGAACTTTAGATGTCCATATATGTCTACAAGTGTAAAAGAGTTTTGGAGCAGGTGGCACATATCACTGTCTTCCTGGTTCAGAGACTATGTGTACATTCCGCTTGGAGGAAACCGTGTTTCTAAGTGGAAAAGAGATGTTAATTTGCTTATTACATTCTTAGCAAGTGGCTTGTGGCACGGTGCAGCATATACATATGTAGTGTGGGGGGGTGGCATGGATTATATCAGATAATAGAGAACCATATCCCAAGGCGAGCAAAAAAGCAGATGAATATTCCGGAACGTTTATTAAAGATGCTGTTTATATTTGGATTGATTTGCTTTGCATGGATATTCTTCAGAGCGTCTTCCTTAGATGATGCTATCTATGTTATTGTTCATATGTTTGATGGTATTCCTCATTTGTTTACTTATATTAGAGTGGGATTAAACGATGTTGGAATCAATACATGGGCAAATTTACTTCAACTAATAGGCATTCTTGGAGTACTGACACTATATGATGCTATATCATTAAAAACCGATGTATTTGTTTGGTTAGGGAAACAGCATTGGCTGGTTCGCTGGATAATATACATAACACTTGGTCTTACGACAATTTTACTTGCACAGAAAGGAATAAATACAGAATTTGTGTATTTTCAATTTTAGCATATGTATAAATTTGTAAAAAATGTAGTAATTTATGGTGTCATATTTTTTTTGTTGCTTGGCATGCTTAATTATCGTTATGAGAGTACAAAAGCATTGTCCTATATAGACAAGTTTGACAATGTTCCTGACAATATTGTACTGTTTAATACAGGGAGTTCACATGGATTATGTGATTTTTGTTATGATGAACTTGAAATGAATGGAAATTATTTTAATTTTGGAATAAATTCTCAAAGCTTATCCTATGATTATCGAATACTGCAACAATATGAAGATAATTTTTCCGAGGGAGCGATATGCTTTATTCCTGTATCATATTTTGCCGTATTGCAGGATGAAGAAGCTACGGAAAACTTTGCGGAGAAAAATGCAAGATACTATAAGTTTCTTGAACCTCAATATATTAAACAATACAATATGACAGAAGATATTTGCGTGAGGTACTTCCCGGTATTGAGTAGCAAGGAAGGGCTTATAAGTATTCTTTTAAAGAAAAAGTCGGATGTCAATCAATTTGAGATTGACTGGAACCGTAAGACATCGGAAGAAGAGGCATATGAGAATGCTGCTGGAGCAGTGAAACGTCACGTGATTGATTATAAAAAGAATGGTACATGGGAAGCAAATCAAGATGAGATAGATGCGCTGAAAGATATGATTGTTTTTTGTAAAGACCGGGAAATTACACCAATCATGGTTACGACACCGTATCTGGAAGAGTACAATGATCAGATACCCGAAGAGTTTAAAGCATATTTTTTGAATGTTGTGAGTTCAGTTGCAGATGAATATGATGTGAAATATTATGATTATTCAGAAGATGCAAGATTTTCAAAACAATATGATCTCTTTATGAATAGTGACCACTTGAACAGGAATGGGGCAATCATGTTTACCGAGATATTGTTGGAAGAAATAGAAAGGGAGAAATAAGAGATGCTATTTAACTCATATATATTTGTATTTGTTTTTTTACCAATCACATTAATTACACATTATTAAATAGGTAAAATCAGAACAAATGAGAAAAGGAATCACATAAATGAAGAACAACGTATCTGACAGAGAATCAAATATGGATTTACTTGGGATTATTACAACAATGCAGTGATTGGAATTCATGTGAAAGAGACATATTAGGATGCAATCACGAATCTGAGCACGCTCGGAGAGGTATATACCAATCATATTATGATACGTTGACCAGATTTGTAGTAAGTGTAATTGTGCAACGATTGTTGCCATAAAAGTTTGCGTATGATAGGATTATCATGGATCAGATAAATACCAAGTACAGAAGACGCAATTGTATTTACATAGTTATAGAGGAAGAATATGAAAATGTCAATTGAAAAAATGTGCAACTTCCTATATCAAGTAGGAGAAATAATAATATGGATATTTGCAATAATCATTTGTAGTATGCTATTTGCTTTCAATTTATTTTATTACACGCATATAGAATATAGAATAAATGAATTAGCGACTATAGATAGAGCATCAATACTGTACGTTTTAGGGGTACCATTACTTATTCTGGGATTTATGTGTATATCGAGAGCTTTATCTCGTTTTGAAGAAAAAAAATTATTTTGTGTCTTTTCGATTATATATCTTGTTATGAGTTTTTATTGGATGTTTAATATTAACACAACTTTGCGTGCGGATGCAGCACATATTAATAATGCAGCTAATCTCGCCGCAGTAGGTGATTTTTCTTTTTTGGAACTTGGTCAGGATATCCGTAATCATCCATGGCAGCTGGGAATGATAACATATGAACGGATATTAGGATTGTTCAGTAAGAATGTACAGCTCATTTTTTTGATGAATTATATTGGCATCATAGGGATTAATTATTATTTTTGGAAGTTAACAGATTTGATTTTTAAGCATAACCATTTTGTAAATGTAAATTGTATTTTGCTATTGTTTGCATTTTTGCCACAATTCTTTTTTGGAGTATTTGCATATGGACTAATTCCAGGATTTTTTTGTATTGTGTGTGGATTTTATTTTCAACAAAAATATTTTATGGAAGAAAAACTGCGTTATGTAATTGGAAGCATATGTATGGCTCTTTTAGCTGTAATATTAAAAGGAAATTATATCATCGGTGTCATAACCATGACAATTTTATACCTAATGAATTTTTTCAAAAAGAGACAAAAATGTATTCTTATTTTGACACTTGTGATGTTGGTATTAACACAAATTCAGGAATCAGTTATTATAAATTTTTATGAAGCTGAAAGTGGATATGAGTTAAATAGTGGAGAACCCAAATTATTATATATAGCAATGGGGATTATGCCTGAAAATCGTGGTATGGCTCCAGGATGGTATTGCGGTTATAATGATTATACATTTGGTTATGCTGACTTTGATCCAGTAAAAGCAAATGAAATGGCAAAGGAATCAATAAAAGACAGTATTACACATTATGTTCAAAATCCCGGAGATGCCGTCGATTTTTTCTCAAAAAAGATAGCATCTGTGTGGTGTGACCCGCTGTTTCAGTCATTGTGGAGTGGACCGCTTGAAGAAGCAAATCAATTTACGAACACAAGGATACTAAAGTCGTTATATCATGGAGAAACTTTGGAGAAACTGGTCAGCAAATATATGAAAATTTATATATTGATGTTGCTTGTATTAACAATAATATATTTATGTTATAAGAAAAAATACTGTTACGAACTAGCATATGCATATATTTATATGATAGGTGGTTTCCTTTTGCATATTGTATGGGAGGGAAAAAGTCAATATGTATATACCTATATTTTTGTTTTGATACCAGCGGGAGCTTATGTAATATCTAAAGTAAATCAAAAAATATATATAAAGTTAATTGAGAAGAATGGTAAATAGTAACTATGAAAAGATATGAAATAAAAACGTTAACACAAATAATGACAGAAAAACCGACAAAGCTGAGCAAAGCAGAACTTTGCACTTTTATTGGTGCATTAATTTCCGGGTTAGCTGCGCACCTATTTCAATATGCAAATAAGATGTATAATTATGATGATTTATTTGTTAATCCGGGCGGATTTGGAACCGGGGTAGAGTCTGGAAGATGGTTTTTGCAGATTATGGGAGAATGGGTAAATAAATATTTTGGAAATTATTCATTACCTATGTTTAATGGTTTTTTTACACTTGTGTTATTGGCTATAAGTGCAACTATGCTAGTGAGATTATTTGAAGTAAAAGACTTATTGCTGGCTATTTTTGTAGGTATGCTGTTTGTGACAACGCCGTCAGTGGTGTGTATGAATTTTTATATGTTTACAGCGTTATATTATGCAGTTGCAATATTTTTAAGTTTCTTGTCTGGATATTTAATGGTAAGACATGGAAAAAATATATTGATTCAAGTTATTGCTGTTTTATTACTTGCCTGTGCAGTTGGAACATATCAGGCATATTTTACGAATACATTATGTATTCTTGTTTTGGATATTATTGTAAAGAGTGCCTTTTCAAGGGATGACATGAGCGGGAAGGAGATTTTTTCTCGTTCAGTTCGATATGTAGTAGAATTAGCATTAGGAATAGGTGTATATTTTTTGTTTACACAGTTTTCATTAAAATATTGGAATGTAACATTAGGATCCTATCAGGGGATTAATAATATGGGACATTTAGAGCTGCACAAATTACCACAGTTATTATACAATTGTTATCATTGTTTCCTATGGTTTCCGATAGTAGATATTTTTTGGGAAAATCCGACAACTATAGTGAAAAGAGCAATTAAGGTTATGTATGTTATAACCATACTGTTAGTGATTGCAATGATTATAAGAAAACGCCGGGATTGTAAGAAGTTAATGCTTATGCTATTATCTATGCTGACATTTCCTATAGCAGTTTTTTTTATATATATTATGGTGCAGGTGGAAGGATATATTTATCCGTTGATGACATTTTCGGTAATATTTATTTATGTGTTTGTGTTTGTCTGGTTGGATAAATATATGAAGGAAAATGTAACATGGAAATTTGAAAAAGAAGTGGAAAAAATTATGCATTGGTGCATATCTATAGCAGCAATTGTAATTACTGTAGTTTATATCTGGGATGCAAATGGTAATTATATGTCTTTGTGGTATACACAGCAGCATGATATTGCTTATTTTCAGACTATGTTAACGCAAATACGAAGTGCAGAAGGATATCGTTCAGGGCTGCCATTAGCGGTTATTGGAAGAGAAGCAGCAATTGAAGATAGTGAGCATACGACAGGAAGTTTAATGGGAGCAGAATTTGATATTCCGGGGAAATCAGAATCTAATATAAATGGATATTCCAGATGGCATATTTTAATCCAATATCTGGGTTATAATCCGGAATTTTTATTTGATGACAAAACAAGCGAAATTGCAAAATGGGACGAAGTGAGAGCAATGCCATGCTATCCGGAAGATGGGGCAATAAAAATTGTGGATGATATTATTGTATTAAAATTATCAGATGAAGTGAAATAATATGAATGTTAGAAATTTTGGTAGAGAAAAATGATGAAAAAGGTCTTATATAAATATAAGAAGTTAATCTTATATATTTTATTTGGAGGAATGACTACAATACTAAATTGGATTGTTTATGCAATTGGGGTAAAACTGCAGTTGGGGATTACAATCAGTAATATATTAGCATGGTCAATAGCAGTTTTTTTTGCTTTTATTACAAACAAATTGTTTGTATTTGAAAGTAAAATATTGAAACTAAGAGTGATATTTAATGAATTTATAAAGTTTGTTGGTGCAAGAATTCTGACCGGCGTAATAGAAATTGGAGGACTGCCTTTATTATATTATCTGGGAATGAATCAACAATTATTTGGAATAGATGGATTCATTGCAAAAATTATGATTAGTATCATTGTTATGGTTTTGAATTATGTGTTTAGTCAGGTATTAGTGTTTAAAAAATAGAAAATGACGAACAGAGGAAATGAGAATGTTATCAGTTATATTGCCTTCTTATAATGAAGAAAAGATGATTGTAAAAGCAGCTGAACGAATCGGCGAGATACTTCGGACAAATGAAATACAATATGAAATTATATATGTGGATGACGGATCTGAAGATGGTACATGGGGGGAGATTAGCTGCTTGGCAAATAACGATTCTCATATAAGAGGAATTCGGTTTTCAAGAAACTTTGGAAAGGAAGCTGCAATATATGGAGGTCTTAAATGTGCGGCAGGAGATTGCTGTGCAGTGATGGATTGTGACCTGCAGCATCCACCGGAGACATTAGTATCTATGTATCATTTATGGGAACAAGGATATGAGGTGGTTGAAGGAATCAAGAAAACAAGAGGAAAAGAAAGCATATTATATAAAGCGAGTGCGGGTGTTTTTTATAAAATAATTTCTGCTGCCACGCAAATTGATATGTCAAAAGCTTCTGATTTCAAACTGTTGGATCGAAAAGCTGTAGATGTAGTTTTGCAATATACAGAATGTAATACATTTTTCAGAGCACTTTCTTCCTATATTGGGTTTAAATCAACACAAGTAGAATTTGATGTGAAAGAGAGAGAAGAAGGAGAATCAAAATGGTCCACAATTGCCTTAATTAGGTATGCAATCACGAATATTGTGTCATTTTCAACTGCTCCTATGCAACTGGTTACGATCGCAGGAGTTGGGGTATTTGTTATTGCGGTAATTCTTGGAATACAGACGTTGGTGTCGTATTTTATTGGGCGTTCGGTAGAAGGTTTTACTACGGTAATAATATTGTTACTATTTATAGGAAGTGTAGTTATGATGAGCCTTGGAATTATTGGATATTATATCGCAAAAATCTATGAGGAAGTAAAGCATAGACCTAGATACATTGTGGAATCTGTTTGCGGAAGTGAAAAAGATAATTTTATAGTAAAAATAACAGAATAATAACAAACAAAGATGCTATCGAAGCAATGTTTTGTTTCACTAGGACTTGCAGTTATGTATGAGAAATTATTTCAAATTGTAACAGGAAAAATTAGAGGTAAATGAAGGGAAAGGTTATGCATTAAAGTATGCATTTGCATATATTTTAAAAAAGTATGGACAAGGGGTTTCTATTGTAACAGCTGACGCAGATGGACAACATAAGCGAAGTGACATACAGGCTGTTGTTCAAATTGCGTTAGATAAACCGGAATACCTGGTTTTGGGAAGCAGAGAATTTACAGGAAATGTTCCTGCACGTAGTAAATTTGGAAATGCTGTCACTTGTCAGGTTTTTCATTTGCTTGCAGGAGTAAAATTAAAAGATACACAGACCGGGTTGCGTGCATTTGATGGAAAGTATATTTCATACATGCTTGCGCTTGATGGAAATCGTTATGAGTATGAAATGAATATGTTAAGTAAATGGGCAAGAGATAAAAAAGCATTTTATGAGTATGTAATTGAAACTGTGTATATTGATGATAATAAAGGATCACATTTTCATCCTATAAAAGATTCTTTTAAAATATATAAGGAAATGATATTATTCAGTTGCTCATCTTTTATTGCCTTTTGTGTTGATTATGTTTGTTATACAGTATTGAGTTTGTTGACAGGCGGTTTGTCTACCGCATTAAGTGCCGGAGTTAGTAATATTGGGGCGCGTGTGATAAGTGCTACAGTGAATTATAATATTAATCGGAAAATTGTGTTTAAAAGTGATGAAAAGATTGCAAAAACTGCAGCCCAGTATGCTTTGCTTGCAGTTGGAATATTGGTATTGAATACTGTTTTATTAGAAATTTTTGTTAATACAATCATTCCCAATAGTTACATCGCAAAAATTCTGGTTGAAATTTTGTTGTTTTTCTTTAGTTGTTTTGTGCAGAAAAAGATTATATTTAAGAAAAAGGTGGATAAGGAAACGTGCTGAGAGGGTTGAGAAAGTACTGGCATGTAATCTATGTGTTGTTATTAGTCGGTTTTTCAATATTTGTGCTATTAAAAACTTTTGTAATTCCAAGTGTAGAGAAGTCTGAGGTTGAATCAATAGGAATCTATGCTTCTGAGGAAACAAATATTAAAATCAATCAGGCAATATCAACAGAGCGTAGCTATTCGGATGAAAATATATCTATAAAGCTAAACAAAGAGCGAATGTATGATACCACTGTCTATATTGCAGATATTAAATTAAAAAATATAAAGTATTTTAGAACGGCATTTGCAGAAAATTCTTTTGGTCGTAATATTAATGAAAAAGTTTCAAAGATAGCGAGCGACAAAGGCGCAATATTAGCAATTAATGGGGATTTTTATGGTTTTCGTGACGAAGGCTATGTTACTAGAAATGGATTGCTATATAGAGACAATTATGCTTTTGCGGATGATGAAGTGTTTGCTGTTTTTGCAGATGGAAGTTGTACGATTGAGTCTTGTGGAGATGTGACGGCAGAATCATTGATGCAAAATGGTGCGGTCCAGATCTTGTCATTTGGTCCAGGTTTAGTAGAAGCCGGTGAGATTGATCAGAAGGGGATTTTGTCAAATCATAGAACATCACCTGAAGAAAAAAATCCAAGAACAGCGATCGGTATGATTGAACCATTACACTATATTTTTGTAGTATGTGACGGAAGAACATCAGAGGATGCAGGAATGACACTGATTGATCTTGCAAATGTAATGAAGGATTATGGATGTAAAGAAGCATATAATCTGGATGGTGGTGGTTCTTCAACTATGTATTTTAATGGACAGGTAGTGAACAAACCGACAGATGGACAGAAGAGTGGAGAACGTGAGGTGAGTGATATTGTCTATATTGGATACTAAAAAGAAATCTGTGACTGGTAATGGGGTAGAAAAAAATTCTTTTTACGGAATGATATTCGGAACGTTATTTTGTATATTGTTTTCATCTGTTTATAATAGATTTGGGCATGGAATTATATCTATTTATATGAATGGGATGTTTTTTATTCCATTGCTTTTAGGGGTTATCCCATATGGAATAGATTTGTTTTTTATAAAAAAGTGGGGAAAAGTAAGGGGAGCAATGTATGCTTATAATCTGGGAGTCCTTACATGGACAATGGGAAGCATGTTGAAAGGAATTTTTCAGATTGCAGGTACAGCGTCTTCTTATATAGCGATTTATTGGTTTGCAGGAGCAATATTGATTATGATAGGGATTGGGGGAGAGATAAGGAAATGAGAAACCCAGAGGGAAATTAATCCCTCCGGAACAAATCTCTTGTATACACTTTCTCTTGGACATCATCCAGGCAGGAATCATAACGGTTTGCAAGGATTGCATCTGCAGATTTCTTAAATTCATCCAGATTATTTATGATTTTACTGCCGAAAAATGTACTTCCATTTTCAAGGGTCGGCTCATAAACGATAACAGTAGCACCTTTGGCTTTGATTCGTTTCATGACACCCTGGATACTGCTTTGGCGGAAGTTATCGGAATTGCTTTTCATGGTAAGACGGTAAATGCCGATGACACACTCTTTTTCCTGATTGGTGGAATAATCATTTTGATTGTAGTAATCATAGTATCCGGCGAGTTTTAACACGCGGTCTGCAATAAAATCTTTTCGGGTTCGGTTGCTTTCCACGATAGCGCTGATCATGTTCTGTGGGACATCACTGTAGTTTGCCAGTAACTGTTTTGTGTCCTTTGGAAGACAGTAGCCGCCGTAACCGAAAGAAGGATTATTGTAGTGGGTTCCGATTCGAGGGTCCAGACATACACCGTTGATAATGTCTTCCGTGTTCAATCCTTTCATCTCAGCATAAGTATCTAATTCATTGAAATAGGAAACTCTTAAAGCAAGGTAAGTGTTTGCAAATAATTTCACTGCCTCGGCTTCTGTAAATCCCATAAACAAAGTGTCAATATTTTCTTTGATAGCGCCCTCCTGCAGTAACGCTGCAAATTTTCTGGAGGCGTCTACAAGTTTTTCATTATTTTTATCAGTTGAAACGATAATACGGCTCGGGTACAGATTGTCATACAAAGCCTTGGATTCCCGTAAGAACTCCGGACTGAAAATAATATTTTCGGTGTTGTATTTCTTACGCACAGATTCCGTGTAGCCAACTGGTATGGTTGATTTTATGACCATAATGGCATCCGGATTCACTTTCAGAACAAGATCGATCACGGCTTCAACGGCAGAAGTATCAAAGTAGTTTTTCTTGCTGTCGTAGTTTGTTGGAGCGGCGATCACTACATAGTCAGCATTTTTATATGCTGCTTCACCATCTAAAGTGGCGGTTAAATTTAAATCTTTTTCTTTCAGATATTTCTCGATGTATTCGTCCTGAATCGGCGATTTTCGCTGATTGATCAGATTCACCTTTTCAGGGATGATGTCAACAGCGGTGACAATATTATGCTGCGCAAGCAGGACAGAGATAGACAGTCCGACGTATCCGGTTCCAGCCACTGCAATATGGAGTGGGGAAGGGGATGGAAGTCTGGATGCTGCGGTATTCACAAAGACATCATCAACATCAAATCCCAACACATCTCCAAGTTTTTCAAGCTGGGGAATCAGTGGATAGTAGTCTTCCTGCTCTAAACGGGATAACTGCGCACGGTTGATGCCGGTCAGTTCTGATAATTGCGCCTGGGTAAGTTTCATGGCTTTTCTTTTGGACTGGACAATGTCTGCCAAAAGGGATGTGGAAAGTTTCTTCATGGGTTGCCTCCTTGTGGTAAAATGATATTTTAAATAACAATATTGTTTGATAAAACAGTTGAATCTAGCTATAATATACACTAAAAAAAGGAAAGTTACAATATAAAAGTTAATCTGGTGAACAATTAAAGATGCTAATATAAACATTTATAAATTTGACTGCATGAATATATAAAAGTTGAAGAGATAGCTAAAAGTAACATAATCAGGTACAAAAATCATGTATCAGATGCAGTGGATATACTTGAAAGAATTACAGTAATATCAGACGAACTAGACAGTAATATATGGCAGTGGAGTAGGGAGTGAGTATTTTAAGGGCTTCTGAGAATGGAACTCTTAAGTATTAATCCAATATAGTTACATAAAACATTGAAATTACGTCAAATCGAATGGTTTTATTGTTTATGGCATTGTATAAAAATGTATATAAGCAATAATATATACATTTTTATAGGTATTGATGTAATGGAGGAAAACAGTGGTTAGGTGGCTTCATATCTCTGATTTGCATATAAAGGAGAAGGCAGATTGGTATTCATATAGAAATGAGATAGTAGAAAAATGCAATGAAATTGGGAAAATCGATTTTATAATTGTGACAGGGGATTTTCATGATTTCTCAGAAGGAGCAGATTTTCATTCCGCAGAAGAGTTTTTGAAGGAATTAACCGAAAATTTAAAACTTGATATAGCAAGTGACTTGTTTGTGATTCCGGGAAATCATGATGGAGTTACAAGGGTTGAAGATAAAAAATTGTATGTGGATGCATTAAAGTGTAATCCATTATCACCTGCGGAAGCATGTATTCCTCAATTAGAAAGGGCATTTGAGGATTATGAAGCTTTTGTAAAGCAATTGATTCCGGATTATCCAGTTGAACATCCAGCAGAGATTCATATCAGAAACTGGAAAGATAAAATTAATTTTATACATTGCAATACTGCAATAGCATCTGATGGTCGAGGCGAAAAACAAAATCAGATTTTAAATATTGATAGTCTGTGGATGATAAAACCAGATAAAAACAGAGTTAATATCATATTAGCGCATAACAGCTTCTATGATTTGAATCAGGATATTCAAAAAAGGCTGATAGATTTTATGAGGATAAATAAGGTTGCAGCGTATTTTTGTGGTGATAAACACCAACAAGATTTTTTTAATATATCAATTAATGATAAAAAGAATGAAAGAGTACCTTGTATTGTTAGTTTTAAATCGGCACCTGAATCAAATGATATATATTCAAACTTTGGAATGATTATTGGAGAATGGGATGGGGAAAAAGCAAAAGTACAGGGATGGACATGGAAAAGCGGGCAGGGATTTAATATAGATCCTAAAATTACCGGGATAGAAATTGATATGAATATCGTATCTAAAACTGTTGATAATACGGTAAAACAAGTAGAAGAACAAAAGACAAGGGAAAATGTATCGGAACAAGTGAAGGGGGAGGATTTCAAAAATTTAGAATTAAAAAGAAGGGTTGGACGTAATTATCATAGAATGACCCCGTATATGATTGTGAAATATAATTCTGTTTATGAACGGAAAGGATGGGGAATTAGGAGTGGCTATACAGAAAAAGAGATTTCAGATTATATTCAGCGCGCAGAAGAGGGCTTAATATTAGATGAAATAAATCAATTTATTAATGCATTGTTGTCAGGAGATTGAAAAGATGAAGAATTTATTAAGAGGATGCTATAAAGAGGCGGGAATCATAGGACCGAATGCAGTTGTTTTTGAAAACAGACAGAATATAATTCAGGACATTATAGATAATGATTATTTGGAGAATGAGGAATACATAGAGTTAGCAGATTGGCTTATGGGAATAAAACAAGAACCAGAAGAATTATTGGTTCGTCTTGAAGAGAAGTTTTGTGAAAATGACACGAATTTTTCAATTAATGATAGTAGATTTTCGGGTGGAGAAAATAAAGAAATCAATATATTATGTGGAGTCATGATTTATGAGTATTGTGTTAGTGATGAGGAACAATATGAACTGCCACTAAGAATAATTTGTGGAATAAATATAAAACACCGGATTTCAAGTGTAATTATGGAAAATAAATTTATCGAGTTAGTAGCCCAAAAACGTATAGAGTTAAGAAAAGAAAACGATTTTGCAAAATTGCAAAGCATGACTGGGTGTGAAAAAATCAGAAAGGCAATGCAGGAAGCGGAAAGCAATGAAGAGGAGTACACATTAATAGGAGATGATATTAAAAGTGTGTTAAAGGAAATAGAATCGTGCGAGAAAAATATCAGGACGATGAATAAAAACCAGGATATTTATAATCATAATATGAATGCCAAAAATGAAGAAATGGATGTATTATGGTGGATGATATCAGAGTGGAGCGAAACATATGAGGAATTATATAAAAATCTAAAGAGTTCTGAGGCAGCAGTGACAATTCCATTTGAACTATATAATCAATTGCAGTTTGAATTATATCCTTATGCTACAGAACAAATAATATACAAACTGTTAGCCACTACAAGTGCTGATCCGACAAATGAAATTTCGCTGGATGATGTGATAACAGGTATACGAAAAGATAAAATAGAATCAATCTGTGCAGAGTTTCAGGATGATGAGATAGATGCAAAAGTGCAGCCTGTTTTATATGCAATATTGACGAATTTGAAAGCAGAAAATCAGGATGAATGGCGGATGATGTTTAAAGCACAATATGGGAATAATGCGGCAGAAATAACAATGACGGCAAGAGACTATGCAATTCAGCTGTGCAGAGAATTAGATTTATTTATGAACATGTGATAAGAGGAAAAATTTATGGCAGAAGAAACTCTGGATGTTAAAGCAGAACAAGAGGAAAATACGCAAACATTGAATAATCCATTTCTGGAGGAAAGTGTAGTTACACGTAATCAGAAAAATGAAGAAGAAAGACAGCAGGATTATATATATACTTATAGTGGGAATCCTTTGGATATAGATGAAATTTTCCAATATTCTGTCAGAAATCGTGTGAAGATGGTTATTGTGGCTGGTGAACAGGGAAGTGGAAAAACAACGCTTGAAATTATGATGTATCGTATGTTTCTGGAAGGAAAAAATGAATCGTTAAAGTTTGCCGGAACGGTTACAATGAGAGGATTTCAGAAGAAAACAGAACCTTTGCTGAAAAAATCGGGTAAAGAAGAACAAAAAGTTGCTCGAACACTAAGAGCAGATAAGAAATTTCTAAATTTGTCTGTATGTGATAAGAATAAGCATAGGGTTAATTTATTGTTTTCAGATTATGCGGGTGAATTATTTGGAGAAGAAAGCTCACTAGAGGAAATAGGTGGATATTTTGAAAATACAGAAAAGGTAATAGTTACAATTGATGGTCAAAAAGTATGTGATCTGCGAGAAAGAAAGGCAGTGTTTTATGAACTTAAGATGTTAATACGACAATTAATGCAGTATGGGATTTTAACAGAAAGATCCTATTTATATGTGATATGTACCAAAAATGATATAATAACAGCTTTAAAAGAGGAAAAACGGCAGATTACAGTAGATTACATTAATGAAAACTATGAAAAAGTTCAGAAGGCATTTTCAGTGTATGTGAAAAGTATGAAGTTAATTTATTTATCGGCATTGGATTTGGAAAACAGGGAAGAGTGTAAAAAGCTTGAGATGCTGCTGAACGATCTTGCATTTGATACTGATTCCTCTCAGAACGATATGCCTAGGCATGATGAAATGGATTTGATTAGGGTCGAAAGACAGTATGATAAATTTAAAGTGAGATGATGGGGAAATGAAGAATAAAACTTTTTTTGTGGTTGGGATGCCTGCGAGCGGAAAGACGTCTTATATAACAAGGTTGTGCATACAGCTGACAAGTATGAAAGAGAATACTGCATATAGGTTAGAAGGCATGGAGCTGCCAGGAGGATTGGAATTTATTACAGATTCAATTCAGGCAATGAACAAATACAAAGAAATAGCAAGAACATTAGATAATTCTTTCTATAATTTAGTTTTACCGTTAATAAGTCAAAATGATGATGAACTGGCATTACGTATACCGGATCTTTCAGGAGAACATTATCGTAAATTAATAGAAAATAGGGCTATATCGAAAAAATTGTACAATGAATTGCAGCAGGCAGATCAAATTCTTTTCTTCATCAATATAGATACGATGGAGAAGGAAGAGCGAATGAAACTAGGCGAAGCAACAGTAGCTAAAATATTTCATGATGATAGAAAAATCGGTAAGAATGAGGAAGATGAAGAGACAAGAGCAAAAGAAAAAGCAACACAGTCTCAAATTACTGATTTATTACAGATTATTATGGCGTTTGTAAAAGGTCAATTGAATATTAAATTTGTAATATCAGCCTGGGATAGTATGGAAATAAAATATAATAATAGCAACTTGACTCCGGAAAAATGTATGCAAACAGAACTGCCGCTATTTTATCAGTTTATTATTTGTAATGCAGATAAGATTAATTATCAGTTTTTTGGAGTGAGCGCACAGGGAATGAGTTATATTGATCAGAGTATAGTGGATGAATTGCTGGAAGAAAATGTGGATCTAGATGAAAAAGCTTGTATTGTTATGCCAAACGGAGAAAAATTTCAGGATATGTCAATGTTATTTTGTGAATAGGAGAGATATATGGGTAACAGAATAAGGATAGAACAAGCTTTGCATGGCTATGCAAATGGGCATCAATTGATTTCTGCTTCTTTGGAACTGAAAGTCGAAGACAGATGCCGAATGGACGAATTGAGCGACTTGAGTGGAAAGTGTAATGACAAGGATTTTACAGATTATTATACAGGTTATCCGTTATTGAATGAAAATAAATATGTGATTGCAAGAACATGGTATGCATATGAACAACAAAGACCAGGATGTGTTTGGACTCATTCACTTATCGTTGATATGAATGACCTCCATAAAATTGGAAATATAAAAAAATTTATGTCATTATTTCATAAACCGGGAGAGAATGAAAATTATTCCCAAAGTATTTTTTATTTGCCAGATGATGAGGAAAATATAAACAATTATGATATGGAAAAATTAAAATATGTAATATATACCGTTTTTTCAGATCATAAATATAAATATATTTTTTCTGATGGCAGTAAGTATGATGAACAATTATTATTTGTTATAAAACTAATGCCTTGTGAACTATTGGAAAAATTTACTTTTTGCACGATGTCATATGATATTCGTAAAATGGGAGAAAAAGAATTTGATTACCAAATAACATCTTTGGACAATATGTACAATATAGAAAGAAATTTAAAAGAAAGACATATTTGTGAAGATATTATAAATATAGAAACTTATCCATTATGGGTAACAGAGTATTGTAAATGTATAGAAAATGGCTCATTAATAGATTTGCATAATTTTATAAGACAGTATGGAAATGAGTATATGAATATGGCAAATTATAGTGCAATGGTTCGATTGTATTTTGCTGCCATTAATAGCCATGAACTTACACTGGGCAGATTTTTTGAATACATAGGACAGGTATTAAAAACAGAAGCAACAGGATTCGACACAAAAACAGTTGAACTCATTTTAGATGAGGAATTTTTACCCAATATTTTTATGGATAAGAGGGAAATGGAAATTTGGGATATGTTCGATTTGGGAAAAGTAAAGCTGGATAAAAAATATAAAAAGAAATTGAATACGCGTACCTTGAAAAAGTCGCCCGAGAATATATATATACTTTTACAAAAATATATATATGGTAAATTAAGGGAACACACGAAAGCGGAAGTGGAAAATTTAATTTTACAATTATCACCGGATCAATTGAATGCAGTTAGTAATATGGATGAAAATATTTGTGTTGTTTTAGTCAGTATCAATAAAAGGCTTATATTGTCCAGGGATATATGGATGCAAAAGAAAGAATTTCAGCAGATGCTATTAGCAGCAGGAACAGAGAATATTTCTGAAAATGATTTAAGAAAACTTGTGCTTACTATTGTGGAATATGACAGAGAAAATATCACTGAAAATCTTTATAATATATATGGAAATACCATACTTCCGTTTGTATATGAAGCAATTGAAAAAAATCTTAAAAAGAAAAATACAGGTCTGGAATATTGGTTTCCGATTTTATTGAAGAATGAAGAAATGTTAATGAATAACTTGTATATTTTTTATGGAACAGACTGGGCTAAAAAATTATTTCTTCAGATTAATACATACAGGGACGAATTGATATTTGGAGTGACAAGAGAAAAATGGAGAGAGATTTATAATGAAATAGCTTTAGACAACAAATTGAATTTTAAAATAGCAATTCAATTTTTGCCAATTGCATTGAAAACAGATTATTTTTCAAAAGAAATATATACAATTGCTTATCCAATTTATCAGTTACTTAAAAAAAATGAGATGCCATTTGATGAATGGAATAAAGTTCAGTCTTTGCTTCCATCCGTTGAGCAGTGCTATATGTGGGATAAATGCTTGAGAGTAAGAAAGGCGTTGATGGAAAGAGGCTATTCGATAGAAGGATTTTTGAAAGATGATGGAAGTTAGAACGTCATATCGAATGGTTTTAAATATTATTAAAGAATATAATAAAAAGTCGTTAGAGATAAAAAGTCATGTAGGAGAAAGTGCATATGAAAAACTTTGAGATGAATAAAAAAATTAAAGAATTCTGGAAAAGTAATTACACGGAAATAGTTTGTTCGGTTATAAATGAAGAACAAAATGCAGAGAACAGACATAAGAGTAAACAAGAGATAAAAGAAAAAATCGAAAAAAAAGAGAAAAATGCAAAGATTACATTAGGTGTCGGAATTGTGTATGTTTTAGCAGGAATAATTTCCTTGTATTATACGATACATAATAATTTGTCAGAGTCTGAACCGCAAATGTTTATAATGGGCTGGGAGTTACTTATTTTAGGAATATATGCATTATTGCATACTGCAATTTTTTCGTGTGTATATGGAAAGTTACAAGAAGCGGAAAAAATAAAAAAGATATTTGTTGGTCTTATGCTGCCTTATCATTTATGCATTAAATCCATAAAAAAGTTCTTAAAAGAAGTAAAACAGGAGCATGTGGCATATCTGATTCCATATTATCTGATTAGTATATTTTTGGTGGCAATTTTGTACATTATCATAGCAGAGGTTATTTTGACGTGGCACTTAGGTGAAGCATATAATGAATTAGTGGCATTTGTGATAGTATGTTGTTTACTGTGGGCGTTTTTCAAACTCGTAGATTTGTCGGCATATATTTGTACTCGTTCAATCATTAAATCAATTCAAAAGAATGAAGTGAAGAGTATTTCTAAAAAAAATTGGCGTTCAACACTGAAAAATAGTGATTTTAAGATGGAACGTTATAGTAAGTTTAGAAAAGAATGGGGAATTGTGAAGCAGGAATTAGAGTGCACAAAATTATATGCTTACATTATTTTGACAATATTTGTGTTATGCATTCCAAAGACAGAAGGCTCATTCGGTGAGTTGTTGATTAATCAATTTTTGGGAGTTACAACGATTGCAGCGTTGGCAAGGGAGGTAAAAGGTAAAGAAATAATTACAAGGGAGCAGGAAAATAGAGAGCAAAATGATTTCAGACTGAAAGGGCTGTAAAATAAGTACCTAGATAAAAAAGCCGGTTCCGATAGTGCTGGATAGAGATGCTTATGGTATTGTGTATATCCATTATATTATCAGCGGAACATCATTTTAGATACTAAAATGATGTTCCGTTTTGTATTATGGTACTTTATAATAAAATAAAGCAAGCAAAAATCAATTTCAGAAAGGTCACGAATAACTCATGAAAATAGTTGATATAATTTTAAAATTTATTAATACAATAGTGACAATTGCATCCATTGTTGAAACGGGAAATGATATGCATGAAGCCTATATAAAATCTAAAAATGACAAAGAAATTGATTTTGCAGATATTATATCAGATGTTCCGACAGTCGAACGAGCACTAGATGCGGCAAAGCAGGAATTTTTAAATTTGCGTGATTTGGAAGTGGTTTCGGATGAAGATAAACAGAGAATTGTTTCTGCGATACAAAATATCCGGGGAATAGATTATGAAGAACGGAAAGATCTGGAACAAAATATAATATTGCTTCTTGATAAAATGAATCAGCAAATTGTATCACATATGACTATGGATGGAAAAGTTCTTGTAAAGCTGATAAAAGAATCGGAGCGGAGCCGGGATAGTTTAGAGCAGGAAATGTTGGAAGCATTACAGCGTATTGAGAAAATTATAAATCCACAGAGCCAGGCAGAAAATCAGAATGAGGAATATATTACTCTGACCAGAGAAAAATTCGAAAGCAGAGTACCGGATCATTATATGCAAAGATATGTAGGACAAGCAGAGGAAATATTAGGAAAAGATGATAGATATTTAAGTGCTTTGAAACCATTGAGAAAATCATTGATTGAGATTGTTTATCAGGAATATCAGGTGGTACTGCTTGGACAGGCTGGATCAGGAAAAACAACGGAATTAGAAAAATTGACATGCGAATTGTGCATGCAGGGTGTGGCACCTATTTATATTTCTTTGAATACATACGATAATGAACCAATTGAAGAACTAATAGAAAAATGGATGTGTGGTTATGTGATTGAGGATTACGTGCTTATCTTAGATGGATATGATGAAATTGCAGATATCAGCGGATTCCAAAGAAAATTAAATTCATATGTACAGAGAAATCCTAAGCAGAAAATCATACTTTCAACGAGAAATAATTTTTATCATTTATCCAGAGAAAAAGAGCAGAATGGTTCATTGATTAGTTTTAAAGAATATACAATTTTCCCTATTTTGCAGGAGGATATCTCAGATTATTTGAAGAAAGAGCAGGTGGATGAGAAGCAATTCTGGAAACAGGTTTATGCAAAAAAATTAACAGAGCAGGTAAAAGTACCATTTTTCTTTATACATCTTGTGGAAATATTCGAAAAAAATGGCTGCCTGCCGGAGTTAAGAGAATTGATGCCTCAGTTGATGGAATTAAGCATGGATCGTGATGAACTGAAATTTGACCAGAAGGAAGATCTTGAGCTGAAAGAAAAGTATATCATAGAGACTTTGCAGAAACTGGCAATAATCATGCAGTTGAAAAAAGTAAAACAGTTGACAAATGAGGAAGTCACAGAGTTTATCACACAAGAAGAAATCAGAATAGTACGTTTTTCGGGTATATGGAAAAAGACTTCAGACAATAATTGGCAGTTTACACACAATAATTTCAGAGAGTATCTGACAGCGGAATATCTGATGAAACTTCCGGTCGAAACAATACTTATGATTGTTACATATGAAAAAAATAGAAACAGAATAAAAGAATCCTGGTACAATGTACTTTCATTTGCAGGACTTCTGGATGAAACTGGCGAGATAAATCAGTGGGTTTTAAATCATGATCCATCCATTTTGTTCCAATATGAAGACGGCAGACTGCCAGAAGAAGAAAAACAGAAACTTTTTATTGCTGTTTTTGAAAAGATTAACGAGGATTACACGTGGATTTCATGGAGAAGTGATACGGATGTGCTTGCAAATATGGCACACGATTGTGAATCAATAAAATATCTGCTGAATGTGTTGGAAAAACCAAAGCATGACAGGTGCCGGGATAATGCAATGCTTTTACTGACACAGATGGATGACTATTGTGGGTTAGAGGAGACGGCAAGAGTTATCTTTACGGATTTGATATTTGATGAGCGTGTGAAGCCATATATCCGGAAAAATCTATTGGAAGCCCTGGCAATTGGAAGTCTATATTCTGAGCCTGTTGAAAATGAGATTTTCGGAAGTCTGACAGATATTGCAGCACTGTCGGATGATGTGGTATATGGAATGGTAATGTTTCTTAATTATTCGGGGAGAAGCAATTATCATGTGCAATGTCTAATGAATTGCTATCTGGAATATTATGAAAAGCATGATGGTTTTTCTATAGAATATACAGCTAAAGAACTTCTTGGAACAATTACCGGATATCAGGCGATTCATGAGCTTCTGACATTTATTACAGGAATAAAAGAGGATGAACAGGATGATGTTTTGTACCATATTTCTGATATTTGGGTAAAGTTGGAAAGTCAGATTGCATATATATACGAAGATGAAAATGCAGAAATATTAAAAGATACAGAAGTTCTTTTTGATAAAGCAGCACTATGCTATGAAGAAAATATTATGCAGAGCATGATATGGTTTTGGAAAAAAGAAAATATGTTATCAAGGGAGCGTGACAGGATAACACAAACGTATGGGGATGATATAATATTGGACAGGTTTAAGGACTTTGCGTATCCTGAATATGATGAAGAAAGCAGAGAAGAGAGAAGAAAACAGCTTGAAGAAAAAAATAAGACAGAACGACAGAATTATTTTGATGCATTGTTTGAAAAAGAGAAGTTTCAAAACCTTGTAGATGAGTTCGTCCAGATTATGGGGGCAGAGTTAACATATCGCGAGGTCAAATGGAACAATGTATATTATAGTACAGAGCGAGAGGATTTAAGACAATTAGTATTTATTTTCAACAATGTTGAATTTCTTGATGAAAAAGTAATAAATTTTACGGAAAATGTTGATTGGGAATATTTTTCTATAAGTAAGATATATGAAATGATTTCAAATCGGGAAGTTACGGTTTCAGAGCAACAGTTAGATTATATCAAGGCTTATGTGCAAAAACAACTTCCTTTAATCCAATGGAATTCTGAATTGAGAAGCAGTAAGGACGGAACAACCAATATAACATGGAGAATAATTTATGTATGTTATTTTATCGTGAAATTTAATATTGCAGTTCCGAAAGAATTTGTTAGAAATATGATTATTTTCCCGGAAATGTTTCTTCGTAAGATAAATGAAAAAAATGCCGATGGGGAAGCATGTAATCTTGAAAATTATATTTGTAAAAATTTATCTGAGCACGAGATAGTAGTACAGATAAGAAAAATTGCAGAAAAGCAGATCCTTTGGGGAACATTGGCAGATCGCCTCATAGAATGGTGTGATAAATATGAGGTGGATATTGCAAAAGAGACGGCGGAACGTATCTTTTCAGATGTAGAGTGCAAAGAATACGACAGAAGAAAATGTTTTTCGTATTTACAAAAAATAATGTCAGGAGAGGATATGCTTGATAAGTATTTGGACAAAGCAGATGCAGATATGTTGGACATTTTTGCTGAAAAAGCAATGGAAATCAACAGTGAAGCATTGAATAATAAACTATTTGAGGCGGCACAAAAAAGTGAGGATAAAATGAAGTATCTGAAAACACTGATAAGTGTATATCCGCAGAAGGCATTGCCTTTGTATTATAAACTTGCATGTGAGAAGAATGAGGTGCCGGATTATAGTGCTGATAATTCAATAGCGGATATTACAGAAGCAATAGCAGATGTAAATACACCGGAGCATTTGGACATACTCATGAAATTGCTGGAATTATGCTTTCAGGATGGTTTTAAAGATGCGGAGACATTCGGACTATATTCCAGCATATGTAAGGCATTACGCAATATAGCTGTGGATAATGCGGAACTTGTTCTTGACCAGCTCAATGCTGTTTGCAGGAACACAGATAACAGAAATGTAAAAGGATACTGTAATAATATGATTCTTGATATTGAAAAACAGTATTACGAGCAGTTAGATACGCCGTGGACGAATGGTAAAATAATGAAATTTATAGGAATATAGATACAATTACTGTTACTGCGACGGAATTTTTACTCCATTGATTAAATAAAACACCTTTGAATTCTTACTAAATGGGATAATTTGTAAATGAGTCTTGAAATTAGAGAAAATGATTTGTGTACACAGAAAAATGGACGCAAAATTGAAAATTGTAAATAAAATAGGTTGTGCTATAACCTAAAACTCGCTATATTATAAGTATCAATACAATGAGAGAAACAGGTGAGATACAATATGGCAGTATATGTTGTTGGAGATTTCTTAAGAGAAACAAGAATGAGAAAGGGATATACACAGGAGGAAGTAAGTTATGGAATATGCACTCCTGCATCCTTGTCAAGAATTGAAAACGGGGCACAGAAACCGGGAAGACTTATTTTAGAGAAGTTGTTCGAGAGATTGGGTACAGAAAATAATCTGTTTGATTCTTTTGTGAGTAGGGAAGAAATGGAATTGTATTCTGAAATTCAAACTTTAATAAGGGATATAACGGATGAAGATATTACAAGACTTGAAAGACAAATAGCTATTGTCGAACAAATGGCTCAAAACGCGTCAGAATTAGAACATCAGTGCTTGTATTTCGCAAAAGGAGAATTGGCAAGACAGAGGGATAAAGATGATGTTGATGCGATGGAATATTACATGAAGGCAATTCATATTACGTTGCCTGATTTTGATGGGAAAAATCCTCTTAGGAATAATTTGTTAACTTTTGATGAAATTATGATTATTAATGCCATTGCAATTTTACATGCAAATAATGAAGATATTATGGCAGCATTAAAGCTTGATATGTGGATGGAAGATTATATGGAGAATAAAGTTGTAGATGGAAAAATGAAAACAGCGAAATATCCTATGATCTTATATAATTTAAGTTGCTGGTTTTATGATCAGCAATGTTATAAAGAAGCAATAGAAATGGCGGATAGAGGTATAGATTTTTGCGTGAAATATGGGAATTTGGCGGCTTTTCCAAGATTAATCTTGAATAAAGGTGTATCATTAGCAGAATATGGAGAGATAGATAAAGCAAAGAATATTTTACACCAAGCAATTATTATATTTGAAGCAATGCAACGAAAAGATACAGTGCAGTTAATTCATACTTGGTGTAAAGATCATTATAAGATTGAAATTTAATATCCACCAGACATTGGACCAAGAACGGACGCTACTTCATAACTCTGATCTACAACCCCAGTACTTCCAACAATAGAAGCGGCTGCAATAAGTGCGCATAATGTGATAGCAAAAAGTTTCTTTTTCATGGTTTTGTACCTCCAATTAATTTTGAGATTATGGTAAATTCCAGAGGCCAAAGAGACCATTCGATGTGATGTAAATTTAAATTTACGCCATATCGAATGGTCTTTTTGCTTGAACAGATATAAAATTAATTAATTTAGCAGTACTCTTTATCGAGTGGATAGAAAGAGGTATGCAAATTAAGAAATTTTAGTAGTGGAAGGAAAACATGTTTTATGGTAAGAGCGGAATTACGCAGACAGGAAATTGATTGGGAGAATACGAATATCCATATTTCAAAAGAAGAGTTGGAAAGAGAACAGGCACATGAGGAAGCGATTAAGCAGACAAAACAGTATCTGAATCGTAATTTTCCAAGGTTTTATACGGTAAACAATGTCTATTATGAAACAGAGATATTTAATGACGAGGCAGGGATGTACGAAGTACTGCATGTGGATCATATATTGATCGGAGATCAGGCGATGTATGTGATCAAAACGGTTAATTTCCCAGGAAAAAAAGTCTGTTCACGTAGGATAAGTAATGCTGACAGGGAAAATCAGAGATGTCGTGAGTATATGCAGCAGCTTGCAGAAGAAACAGCGGGTGTGGAGATTCCGACGATTGGGATTGTGAATGTAACGGGACTTACAGAGGAAGCAATGCATATGAATCTGGATTTAGGACATCATGTTGTGCCAATTACAGATCTGGCAGATAAGATTAGGCATTATGAAAATACGTTTGATAATAACCGTGTGGTGTATGACTATAGCGATCAGTTGGTGCGTAAGTTCAAGGAAGAGGAAGTATATGACAATATCGTGCCACAGATACGGGATGTGGAATTGAAGTACAGAATCTATATGAAAATGTCAGAAACGTTTTAAAAATAAAAAACAAAGGAAAAAAGAGTTTATGGTATATGATATAGAAGATAAAAAGAAAGAAGAAAATATAAATCAGGCATTTATAGAAAAAATTACAGAATTGGAAACAGAGACAATTAAAAATGAATGGTTCTTGGTGGAATTAGTAAACCATTTTATTTGTGCTTATAATAGTGAATATCAATACAATAAAACATATATTAGGAGTTTTAAAGAACCATTTTATAATTTTGTAAATCAATATCAAAGAAAGCAAACGTTCTTTTTATATTTTTCCAAGGCATTATCAAAAATTTTACGCAGTGATGAATATGCTACAATTGGATTTGATGAATATGCATTCATAAAAGAAATTTCAAAAGGTACAGAAATTAGTCAAAAACTGATTCAATTAAGAAATAGAATTCCAGAAGAAATGACAAAGTATGAAAATACAAAAATATATATTGATTGTACCATCTATCAGACAAAAACAGATAAAATAAGACATTATGCCGAAGAAATACAAATGAAAAATGAAAATAATATTGATCTTACAGAAAAAGAAATTATGGATAAGGTAAAACATTTTTATAATAAGATGAAGGCATAGGGGATTATTAGGAACAATGGATGCTAAAGAGTATTTGTGCAGTGATGCCAATATATTTCATGCAATTTATTCGATAAAAGAATCGATACAGGAAAAAAATCTTTTAAGTGCAAAAGAAAAAGATGAATTATTGGGATTATATGATGTTTTTAATGAAAAACAGATCAAGGGGAAGATAAAAGATATAAGAAAAATGTTAGAAAGCTATTTGGAAGATGATGAAAAATTGTTTAAAGCAAAGGTTTATTTTGTTCCTAAATCATGGGATGCGTCCAAGAATAAAGCAAAGTATCGACCATTACATACATCTTCTTTAAATGAGCAGATCTGTATGCTTGCAATGTTAAATTGTCTTGTACGGGATACAAATGAAAAGGAAGACCAATGGAAAATTGGTGGAATAGCAAAGATGATTCCGGCAGATTTTTATGGCAATATACTATCAGAGATGCCAGAACGGGCATATAAGAAATGGCAGATGCAATATGCTGAATATACACAGAGAGCGAATGATTTACAAAGAGAATATCAAAATACTGCACAATATAGATATGAGATAAGTCTTGACATTGAAGACTTTTTCCCATCGATTGATCCGTATTATATTTTATGCTATTACATGAGACATCTATCGGTTGATATAAAGGAGAAAGACAAAATATATATTTTGAAAATTCTGAGAAAACTTCTCTATATAGAATTAGATGTAAGCAATTTAAATCAATATTTTTTGAAAATATATTACAACACAGAGCAAGAAATTGATAAAAATTCAAAACATTATGTCAGGGGGGTAGCACAAGGACTGATACAAGGATATTTTTTTGCTAATTTGTTTATGATAGAAGTTAGCAATGTATATAGAAAAGTATTTTGTGGAAGACAATTATTTTATGTAGATGATTCTGTTATTTTTTCAAATAAGGATGTAGCAGAAAATGATGGAAAGAAATTTATTGAATTGATCGATGAGGCAGAAGCTCAGATCAATGAATTTGTACGGCAGGAAATTAAAGAAGAATATAAAAATAATTTTATTCTCAGCATATCAAAGGATAATGATTACAAGATTAAAATACATAGTCCAAAAAACGAAGGAGATGAATGTAAGTCAACATATATTGATTTACACAGCATAAGTATAGGCGAAATTTTCCTTGGAAATATCGGAAGAATTGCATCAGGTGTTGCAATAGATTTGAATAATGACTTTAGTGCGGAAGAATTGGATATGTTGGAAAGCCGGTTAGATATTCTTCAAAGAGAAATAGAAAAAGAAATAACTATGATAAGCGAGGAAATAGAAAGAGAAACAAATAAGGAGTTGTTAAAAAGATATACAAATTATAGAAAAAATTTAATTCGTTATAGAAAATATTTTTATTATCGGTATTGGATGATTAATTTTAGAAAAAAATTTTCGTTGGATGCTATTCAGAAATTTATAGATGAGCAAATTGCGGATATGAAAAAAAATTATAATGAGAGACAGAAAATGTTTGAAATATACACAGACAATATATTAGGGGCAATGCTGTCTTTTTTTATTCGAAACCTTGCCAATGAAGATTGCTATGACAAAGAAGATTTATGGAAAAGGGAGAAAGAGATATGCAAAACGGTAGATCACTTAAATGACTATTTATATGAAGAAAGTGCCGGAGCATATAAAAAGCAGTTATCATATGTCTATAAGTCTGTGGAAGATTATATTTGTGACAATTTAAATAAGTGTAGCAGTAAGAGGTTGGCAAAAGTTCGAAGTAGAAGAAATGCCAATATAATTAATTACAAATATAAAAGCTTATTACAGATTATTAGTTTTAGGTTTCCTAATATGATGAAGATTGCGGAGAATAAGAAAATAGATTATGTAAAAGATTATTTGAAAACTGTGTTAGAGGATGAAAACAAAATTTATAATATTTTTGATGATAGAAATTGGAAATTGACATATGCTATTGTGGAAAGCAACAGCAATGAGATTAAGAGAATGATATTAAATGCAAGTGTGTCATATTTGTATAACATAAGTATCTCAGAAGATTATGCTTTTGCAAAGCAGAATAATAAGGTAATGACATATAGTGAAATACGCTTACTTGCAATTTTAAGAAATAAAGAGTTTTCTATCGAAATTCTTAAAGAAAAGTTGTTTGAAATATTTGATACTGAGGATAAAATTGACTACAATATTTTAGAAGTATTACAATATTTTAAGAGATTTGTTAAACGATATGATTATATAGACCAATTAATATGTGTACATAAATATACGTGCGATCTTTGGAAAAATGGTTCAAAATATTTATATTTTTACACAATGCATAATCAGGAACATGCAATCGATTTGATTAAGAGTGCGATAGAAATGTTACGGGCAATTAATTATTTTAAATTAAAAACAGTTGATTACTATATATTATTTATTGCTTGTTATTTGCATGACATATCTATGGTGAATATTCCGGATCTTGGCTTATTTCAGAAACGAATGAAAAAATCTAATTTGATTGCAACACATTTTCAAAATGAAGTCGACAAGGATAAAATTTATGATCAACAATACATAAAAGGAATGTTATTAAATGTTTACAAATCAATGGACGAATTTTTTGAAAATATCATAAGAAGTAACCATGCAAAGCAAAGTGCATGGGAAATTCGAAATTCAAGAGATCTTGGATTCTTGGATGTATGTATGAAGGAAGTAATTGCGGAAGTGTCAGAAGCACATGGGTATAAAACAAGTGATGTATATAGAAAAAAGTCAGTGGCAAGAGAAATGACCTATAGCTTAAAATATATGCAGATAATATTAAGACTGGCAGATTTGCTCGATATGAAAAAATATCGGATCTCTAAAATTTTGTTAAGTAAAAATTTAGAAAACATGTCCAGAACATCGGCATTTCATTGGATATCACACAGTGTGACGAATGATTTGAAGGTTACTGTTTTATATAGTACACGTGGAGACGATAAGGATGTCAAAGATAGAATAAATGGTTACTATAGTTTTTTGCAGCCAGGAAGAATTGAAGAAAAAATCGAATTAGAAATTCATTATAGTGCAATGCTTAAAAGTGCTGACAATCGAAAAGAAAAATGCAAAGGGGTTGATATGAAGCTGGAAAATGGAGATATTGTAATCGGAGTCAGAGAGCATCAAAATCAAATGTTAAATTGCGATGGCTCAAAATGTAATATGGCATGTAAATGGTTTTCGATAAAAAATGAATATTTATTAGAAGAACTGGTAGAATTACAGAGATACTTACAAGATATTGCCGATAATTTCTTTTACAATACATTTGCAATCAGGTTAGTTGATGATGGTGATAATAAATTAATTCAAAAAGAGTTTGATATTGTCAAAGAGTACATAGATGCTTACTAAGATGATATTAGTTTACACAATTATCGAAGTACGTTATAATACAGAAGATTATAAATATTAAAAAGGGAGAACGATAATGGTTAAACTAATTACACCCGAAAAATGGCTGGAAAATAAGTGGAAAAAAATTTCAAGTGTTGTAAAAACAGCTTTTTTTTCGGCAATTATAATTGGGTTGATGACACATTTATATCAATTTACAAATAAATTGTATAATTATGATGAGTTAGCAATTACTCCTGCAGGGTATGGTATAGGCGCTGAAGCAGGCAGATGGTTTCTTAAATTATTTGGAGATTATACTGCAACGAAATTTGGAAATTATTCATTGCCGTTATTAAATGGGTTGATGTCTGTATTCTTGCTGGCACTTTCAGCTGCTTTGGTTGCAGAAATATTCAATGTTAAGAGCAAAATTTCTGCAATGCTTATTGGTGGACTTATGGTAGCATTTACGCCAGTGGTCTGCATGTTCTTTTTTATGTATACAGCCCCATTTTATTCATTAGCTATTTTTGTTAGTATATTAGCAGCATATCTTATAGTGCGTTATACAAAAAACATTTTTACACACATTTTAGCAATAATACTTATTATGTGTTCACTAGGTACATATCAGGCGTATTTTTCCAATACAGTATGCATTTTAATAATGCAGCTTATTTTGGAGTGTGCATTTACAGATGAAGAGAAGAAAATAAAAGATATCATCTTAGAGGGAATACGATATTTAGGGGTTTTGATTATCTCATTAGCTGGATATTTGGGATTACATAAATATTTTGTTGCACATTGGGGCGTACAGATGGTAAATTACCAGGGATTAGATTCAATGGGCAAGATAACAGCAGCAGAATTAATAGAAGCCGTAAAAAGATGTTATACAGATATGAAGAATCTCTGTGTTGGACATGTAATGTATTTGGCACCAACTGATCTGTTCCGCAAAGCATTTATAATTATGTACATTATTTTGGGAGTGAGTGTATTTGTAATGCTTATATGGAAAAAAGGGAGTGTCGGAAAGAAACTGTTGACTATTTTGGGGTTGGTGATTTTTCCTGTTGCGCTTTTTTTAGTATATTTAATGTCGCCGAGGGGCTGGGCATATACCTTAATGGGATATTCAGTAATATTTTTATTGATTTTAATTATTGTGTGGATAGAGCGCTTTGCACAAGCAATGCAGGGAAAAGAAGTGCTTGTAAGATGCACGCAGTGGATAACAGTTGTTGTTAGTTTAGGCATGGTATTACTATATATCTGGTATGGAAATGGATGCTATATGTCACTTGAGTATACCAAATATCATGATTTGGCATACTATGAGACGATGGTAACTCAGATAAAAAGCCTTGATGGATATACAGATGAACTACCGGTTGCGTTTATTGGAAATGAAATTACAGATACTACAAATAACATGGGAAGTATGTTAGGTGGTACATTTGGTCTAGATGGAAAAATTGAATCTAATGTCAGTGCATACTCAAAAACTTCGATTATGACAAAATATTTGGGATTTGCACCAAGATTCTGTGGTTATGAAGAAATCTCTGATTTGATGGAAAAAGAAGAAGTAAAGAAAATGCCAAGTTATCCGGATGCTGGATCTATCCAGATTATAGAGAATGCTATTGTTATTAAATTATCAGAATATTAAAAGTGGAGAGTACGGGGAGTGGAGACGAAAGAGAAAAGAATAAAGCAGACATATTTGGAGGCACTTCGTATAATTGCTTGTTTTTTGTGATTGTAAATCATACAGCCTCGGGTGAAATGATGGCAAAACAACTGGAAACAAAATTCTGGTTTATATTTACTACATACTTTTTTTTGCTAGAAAATAGCTGTGCCGGTTTTTTGATGATTACAGGTGCAAATTTACTTGGAAAAGTAGATGATTATAGAAAACATATCAAACGAGTTATACGAATTCTGTTAGTTGGAATTTTGTTTTTGTTTGTATATTATTTAAGATATATTGCTGCGAATCAAGAAGCTGTAAAATTCATTGATTTCTTTAAGATGATTTATCATAATAATATTACGAATGCATTTTGGTATCTTTATATGTATTTAGGTCTCTTGATTATGATGCCACTGTTGCAGAGAATGTCTGTTCATATGAAAAAGAATGATTATTTGTATTTATTGTTTTGGATAATGATCTTTATGGGAATTATGCCAATTATTATTCATTATTTTCCAGATTATTCATATTGTGAGCATTTTAATTCTGCGATTTTACCTGTCTATATTGGGATGGTATTTGCTGGTTATTATGTTTCACATGAAGTGGAATTAGAATGGAAATATTTTTTGTGGAGTATAGTAATAATATGTAACAGGTTTGTCTATTACAGCTTTGCTTAAAAGTGTTCCAGGGATAAAAAGGCTAATATAGAAATTGAAAAATCGGAAATGAAAGAAGGATGATGGTTGTTACCAATAACAACCATCATCTAATTTTTTGACAAAGTTTTGCGAGGGTTTCTCGTCCTTTGGAGGACGTACCCAGGCATCGTTATAGAAGCCCATGTAAGGCGGATAATTATCCCAACGGGCACCACGGATTCCAAAAAGAAGTTGTAAAGCACCTCCATATTGGATTGCTTGTTTGCCGGCACGTTTGAACATAGGCGCTAAATTAAATCCAAAAGCGCTACAGCTAAGTAAGGCTACATCAAAATCAATTTTCATTGCTTCTTCGTATAAGTAATTCAATGCGTCAAACCATGTCTCAAATTCATCCTCAGGATTACCTGAAAACCAGACAGATTTTAGAGCTTTTAATTCAAGATCATCAGGAAGCATAAGTCTGTCGGTATAAATCTCATGCATATGTGGATATTGTTTTATCATTGTGCTCACAAATGGACTGATAAGAAGAACTTTTTTGCCTTTTAATGACATTGTCCAGGGATATTGATAAAGCATGGCTTCAATTTGCTCTAAACGAATTTGTTTCATATTAGGAAGGCAACTTGTTCGAATAACATATTCCTCTATTGGATGATCATCAAAGTAAGCCATAATATCTACATCTTTGCAATCTTTTCGCAGTAAATCAACCCATTGTCCAACCTCTTCTGGGGTATTGTGAAAAATGTTGTACATGTTGCTTTGCGGAAGCCGATTGGTATGAAAAAGCTTGTATTCATCATAGAGTTGTACAAGTGTGAATTCTGCACTTCCGAGTCGGCAGAGTGCAAAAGGTTCGTTACTTTCCAGATATTTCTTTATTAGATTGTTTGCTTCTTCATCAGAAGGGGGAGTTTTACCTAAAAATGGAGAAGAAAGTTTATTGTAGCTGTGTGTGAATTTTGCACGTACACGATGGTGTAAGTGTTTTAAATAATAAAATATATACAAAAGTCGTTGGTTCATAGCAACCTCTTTCTTTAAAAATATAATTTATGTTTATTATAAAGATTACAATTGGAATGTCAATATAATGCGGAAGAATACTTATGTACAAAATTGACAAAAACTTTGTTTTTTCGTATGATAATATAGATTTGTTATACTTATTATTGGAAGAGAACATGTGAGAGGAGCGAGATAGATGAATAAGATTTTAGTAACCAGGTCATCGATGCCAGAATTTGATGAATATGTAGAAGAAATTAGAGATATTTGGGATACCCATTGGCTTACCAATATGGGCAGTAAGCATAATGAATTAGAAAGACAGCTTGAAAGTTATTTAAAGGTAGAAAATGTATCATTGTTTTCAAATGGACATATGGCATTAGAACTTTTGATTCAAGCTATGGGACTTACTGGTGAAATTATTACAACCCCATATACATTCGCATCTACGACACATGCAATTGTAAGAAATGGATGTACACCAGTATTTTGTGATATTAATCCAGAAGACTATACGATAGATGTAACTAAAATTGAAGAACTTATTACAGAAAAAACAAGTGCTATTATTCCTGTACATGTATATGGAAATTTATGTAATGTGGAAGAAATTGAAAGAATTGCAAAAAAGCATAGCCTTAAAGTGATATATGATGCGGCGCATACATTTGGAGTGGAATATAAAGGTAAGGGAGTTGCAAGTTTTGGGGATGCTTCTATGTTTAATTTCCATGCTACAAAAGCATATAATACAATTGAAGGTGGAGCGGTATGTTTTGGCAATGATCAAGGAACTTTAAAAGAAGATTTATATGGACTGAAAAATTTTGGTATTCGTGGGGAAGTGACAGTAGATGCTGTTGGGGCAAATTCCAAAATGAATGAGTTTCAGGCAGCAATGGGGATATGTAATCTGAGGCATGTTGATAAAGAAATTCAAAAACGAAAAAAAGTTGCAGAGCGTTATGTGTCACGTTTGAGTGGGGTGGAAGGAATTCGTTTAGTGAAGCCACAGCAGGATGTTAAGAATAATTATGCGTACTTCCCGGTAGTATTTGAACCGGATATATTTGGAAAGAATCGTGATGAAATATATGATCGGTTGAAAGAAAAAAATATTTTTACACGAAAATATTTTTATCCAATTACAAATGCATTTGAGTGCTATAGAGATAAATATGATCCGAAAGACACTCCAATAGCACTTGATATATCAACGAAAGTACTTACACTTCCAATGTATGCAGATTTAGATTTGGAAAACGTGGATCGTATCTGTGATTATATATTAGAAAAATAAAATGAGTTGGAGGACAGTATGATCATCATTAAGATTGGTGATGGAATGGGAAACCAGATGTTTAATTATGCCTGTGGTTATGCGCTTTCCAGACGAGACGGTGAACAATTAAAGCTGGATATTTCTGAATGTGATAATTCAAGTTTGCGAGATTATGAATTGGACTTTTTTAATGTTAAGTATGATGCAAAGGAATCTTTTCCTAATAAGAATTTCTTGCAGAAAATATATAAAAGGCTAAGACGCGATTTGAAATATCATGTATATATAGAAAAAGATTTGTTTTCTGTGGATAGGCGGATTTATAAGAAAACATTACGTAATCGATATTTGCATGGTTATTGGCAGAATGTGGCATATTTTAAAGAATATTTGAATGAATTGCGTGAGATGTTCACTCCAAAAAACGAACTTCGTATGGAAGTAAGAACATTAATAGAAAAAATTTCATCGGAAGAAACGTGTGCTGTGCATGTTCGTGGGGGCGATATTAATGGACCAGCACCACAGTATTTTAAAAAAGCAATGCAGTTGATGAGAAATAAAAATAGTCAGATTGAGTTTATTATATTTACAAATGATATGCAAAAAGCAGCGGAATGCATTGGTGTAGGAATAGAAGAAAAAAATATAAGCTATATTGGGAATTATGGAAAATTTTCTGATAAAGAAGAATTTCTTTTGATGGCGGCTTGTAAAAATCATATCATTTCGAATAGTTCCTATTCCACATGGGCGGCATATTTAAACAAAAATGAAGCACAAACTGTTATGGTACCAAGCTATAAAGGCGTACAGCAGATGTGTTTAGAAAATTGGCAGATTGTTGAGATATAAAAAATGTATGGGGAGACATTATGTTATTTAACTCTATTGAATTTCTGATTTTTTTTCCAATTGTTGTGATGGTATATTTTATTATTCCTAAAAGATTTCGATATATATGGCTTTTGATAGCTAGTTATTATTTTTATATGAATTGGAATGCACAATATGCAATTTTGATTGCAACATCAACATTTATTACATATGTGTGTGGTCTTGGTATTGAGCAGGTACGAAAAAGGGGATGGAAACATAGTGAGATATGGTGTAAGTGTTATCTGACATTTGGAATTGTAAGTAATCTTTCGATTTTAATATTTTACAAATATTTCACTTTTATATTGGAAAACATTAATCAGTTGCGGAGAATTACGCAGCAGTCAGAGGTGACAGTTCGTTACAATGTTTTGCTGCCGGTAGGTATTTCGTTTTATACGTTTCAAGCTTTAGGATATTTGATTGATGTTTATAGAAAAGATGTTAAGGCTGAAAAAAATATTTTGAAGTATGCGTTGTTTGTTTCTTTTTTTCCACAGCTTGTAGCAGGACCTATAGAGCGTTCTAAAAATTTACTCGCACAAGTGAATGAAGTACCAAAGAAAAAGTTATTTGATTATAATCGAATTGCAAATGGACTTATTGTGATGGTTTATGGCTTCTTTTTAAAGATTGTGATAGCAGACCGTTTAGCAATTATTGTAGATGAAGTATTTGAAGGATATTTGAAATATGGCACAGTGGAACTTGTTTTGGCTGCAATAGCTTTTTCTATTCAGATTTATTGTGATTTTGGCAGTTATTCATTAATTGCAATTGGCGCAGCACAGGTGATGGGATTTACTCTCATGGAGAATTTTAATGCACCATATTTCTCAATCAGTATAAAAGATTTTTGGCATAGATGGCATATTTCGCTCAGCACTTGGTTTAGAGATTATCTATATATTCCTTTAGGTGGAAATCGTAAGGGGAAAATTAGAAAATATTTAAATATTATGCTTACTTTTTTGTGCAGCGGTTTATGGCATGGAGCGGCTTGGAATTACGTGATATGGGGAGGAATTCATGGCGCGTATCAGGTGATTGGTGATGCGTTTATGCCAATACGTAAAAGAATAGTTCGGTGTACGAAAATGAAAACAGAGTGCGAAAGTTTTCGAATAACACAAATGATGGTCACGTTCTTTTTGACAACGTTTGCATGGATTTTTTTTCGGGCAGATTCTATTGCTGATGCGATGGGATATATTACAAGGATGTGCACACGACAAAATCCGTGGGTTTTTTTTGATGGAAGCTTGTATTTGTTAGGTGTTAATCAATTTGACGCAAATGTCTTATTTTTCGCATTGGTGATTTTGGTTATAGTGGATTTAATACGATATCGAAAGGGAATGCGTATTGATACATTCCTTGAAAAACAAAATATATGGTTTCGTTGGTTGTTTATAATTGTTTTGTTGATTATGATTGGAGTGTATGGCGCTTATGGACATGAATACAATGCAAAACAGTTTATTTATTTCCAATTTTAGGAGTCAGTAGATGAAAGAGAAGATAATACATAATGGGATAAATGCGTTAAAAGTTGTGTTATTTGTTAGTCTTATTGGAGTAATATTCTATGGAATTAATTTTGTACTACAATTAAAGACAATAGATGGATGCTATGTCGTGCAGATGTTTGAAAAACAAAAAGAAGATACAGTGGATGTAGTATTTATTGGGAGCAGTCATATTTATACAAATGTAAACCCTGCAATTTTATGGTCTGAATATGGAATGGCAACATATGATCTGGCAGGTTCAGATCAACCACTTTGGAATTCATATTATTATATGAAGGAGGCAATTGAAAAACAGAACCCGAAGCTTGTTGTTGTTGATTTGTATCGGGTGTTAGAAAAAAGGGATACAATAGATGATGCACGAATTGCGATGAATACATTAGGACTGGAATATGGTGAGAATAAGATTGAAAGTATAAGGGCGAGCATACCAGAAAGTTATGATGAAAGAGATTATATTTTAGGCTTCCCAATATATCATAATCGCTATCAGTCTTTGAAAAAAGAAGATTTTAAGCTGTATGGGGGAGATATTAATCAAGACAATTATAAAGGATTTAATTATAATTGCATCAGCGTACAATTATTTGATTATTTTAATGATGTTACATGGGTTTTAGATGAAAGTCCTATTACTGAAAAAAATGAAAAATATTTGAAATTAATGATGAAATTAGCAAAAGAAACAGATACACAACTGTTATTTATTGTTGCTCCATACTGGCAGATTTCTCCAGAAGAAAAAACTATGTTTAATTATGCTGAGAGATTAGCGAAAGAAGAAGGTGTACCATTTGTAGATTTTAATGAATATTATAACGAGATAGGGTTGGATTCAAAAACGGATTGCGCGGAGTCATCTCACTTGAACTATTATGGAAGCGAAAAATTTACCAAGTATTTAGGAAATATGATTCATACTCAATATGCAATCCCTGATCATAGAGGAGATACAGCATACGAATCATGGGAGAAAAATGCAGAGCATTATGAAAAAATAGCTGTAAATTTCAGACTGCGGAATGCAAAAGATTTGGAAGAATATTTTCGGATACTTTTCTCTAATGAAGAATATACGTTTTGTATTTCATTAAAGGGAAATTATGCTGGAGAGAATTTTAAAACTACAAATTTGTTGCGACGGTATGGTCTTGATCTAGATGGAAATGCGGTGGTTGTGTATGACCGGGGCGAAAGAGTTTTTTGTGCTGATGAGAATGAAAAACAAAATTATACCTATTATATTGATTTGGGGATGCAAACACTTATGATTCAAGGAGTGACGGTATCCTATACAGATACGGTGACTGGTGAACTAAAAACAGCTATATTACCGGACATAACACTCAATCGTTATGGATGTGATAAGGTAGACAATGGAATAAGCATTGTATTGTATGATAACTATACCAATGGAATACTTGATAACTTAGGATTTGATGCAGAACGGGAATATTGTAAAGTGCGTTAGTAGGAGAAGAAAATGAAACAAAGAATTATTAAAATTCAGAATTTTTTTATGGCATTGGGAATATTGATTTCCCATCCGGTCAAAGTGCCAGATATTATGCTGGAATATCGCAATTGCGAGGAATTGAAAAGAGATATTGAAGAAATTAACAAGGAACGGATTGGATTTTTATATCAGAGTGAAAATATTGCTGATATAGGTGGAAAAACATTAGAAGAAGAACTGATAATAAAAAAAAAAGAGTATAGAAGATTAAATGAAGGATTCAAAAAAAGATTGATTTTTCATGTTGGTTTTGGTGGTGGATTATATTCAGAATTAGATAGTATGATGGAAGTTATGCTGTTTTGCTATATGAATCATATTCGATTTGAGTTATATGCGGATGATGCAAATTTTTCCAAACCAAATGGAAAAGGGTGGGAAGAATTATTTGAGCCATTTTGTCCTATTAATCATGATCCGCTGAATAGAAAGGGGAATTATAGACCTACAGATTTTCAAAGCCTTATGAGACCTCATCGCTTATGGATAAAAGGTTATTATTACCCTAAGAAACTAAAGAAAAAGACAGGGGCAGATTTTTTGACACAGGATGTGTGGTGCATGTGTATTAATGATGAGTTTAAAAATGCATCGATTAAATGGGATCTTATGGGAATGGACGGAATTTGTGAGACAGAATTTGCAAAGTTAAGTCAAGTGGCGTTGATTCCAAAACCAGAAATTCGTAAGCGCATGGATGCATTGATACAGACTTTAAATCTTCCAGAACAATATATATCGATACAGGTTCGTGGAGGAGATAAGTACCTTGAATATGATACTTTAGTTGAGGCAGACTCTTTTATCAAAAAAATCGAAGAACAAAAACTTTCACATAATAATATATTTGTTTTTACAGATGACTATCGTAATGTGACTTATATAATGAAAAAAAGACCGAGTTGGAATATATGGACATTGACAGGAAAAGATGAGAGAGGATATTACAACAATGAGTTTAATCAGCAGGACTGGGAATATCGTAAGACTAATCTCATAAAGTTGTTAGCAATTATCGAAGTATGTGTGCATGCAGATAAACATATCGGATCAAATCAGTCCTGCGTTGATATGTATCTCCGATCAATGAAGGGAGACGAAAAATATATTGTGATATAAAAGATCATAAAATATCTCTATTTTAGAGTTCGAACAATGGTTGCAGGATTACCACAATACATGGTATAAGGAGGGACATCTTTAGTTACAACACTTCCAGCGCCGATAACGGCGCCCTCACCGATAGTTACCCCCTTAAGTATAGTGACTCCGAAACCAAGCCAGACTTTATCACAAATATGAATAGGGGAACTTTTTACAACGGACCAATTCTTATTATGGATAGGAGACAAGCCTTGTTTTATACATTCCCATTCTTTTGAAACATCCATGGAACGTTCCTCCCAGTGAACAGAGTGGGAGTTGTGATCATAAATAGTGCAATTCCAGGCAATGATTACATCATTGCCAATAGTGATACTATCTCTAGAAATGAGTTGGGTACCACCTCCGATATGTACGCGGTCTCCGATTGTTATGTTCCCGGTATTTGTTTCAAAGATGAAAGAGGAGTCAATCAGACTTTTTTGTCCGACGGTAAGGTAAGTCTGATTCTTTTGAGGATCGTGTAATTCAAGGTTAAAGTTGTCACCAAGAATGGCATCTTCATCAATATGAATATATGGGGCGGCTATAGAAAGCTGTCTCTTTTTTTTAAATTTTTTATAGATAGATTTTAAGTTCATAATAGGTCCTTTCTTTTTAATAGAGTATAACAATAATTAATCAAGGATGAAATCTGTTTGGATAAGAAAATATCTAATGGTGATAAGATAAACCTACGTATTTCATTCAAAAGCATACAGATTATAATTACAGTAATAACATAAAATGTTATATAGAGAATCAAGGCTGGGCTTTGGATATATTTAGTTAAATCTATAAAGTGATTTAGTACATTGATTCGGATGAATGATTCAAATACATATAGAGGCATCACGTTGCCTGCAATATGATTGATGAATGGATTATAAAAATCAAATTCACGAAATATGAGTAGGAGGCATATTGCAGAAATTATAATGAAAATCGAACAATCTCTACAGAATGTTCCCATTTGGACTCCTTTTAAGATTGACAGAGCCGAATCAAAAAGAAAGATAATGCTCATGCAAAAAGCAAATATAATAAAGACTTTCTTTAGAGAAAGAGATTTTGGAATATACAATTGAATATATCTTCCAATAAAATATAGCATAATCATTTGTGTAATTCCCTTACCGCCATCCATTGTGAGTTCAAAGAATGCAAAAGTAGGAATAATCGATAAGATGAGCAATAATACGAGAATTAATTTTGAAAGGGTATTTTTGGAGGCACTTTCAGCAGCTTTATTTAAAAACGGTGCAATAAAGCAAAGTGCAAAATAGCAAGATAAAAACCAGTATTTCCTGGAAATGATTGGTATGCAGGATAAAATCAGAGCTTTTGCTGATAAGTTGCCTGCCAGTATCGTTCCGACAATAGAATAGAAAATAATTGCCAAATCTAATTGAATTAGTTTTTTTAGGTCAAAACGAATGCCGAAATATCCGGAGATTAAAACGAAACATGAAACACCAGTATTGAACAGGGTATTAATAAAAATGCTTATTTCTCGATTAAAACCATACAAACTATCATTAAGATTTGCAAAAGTATGCATGAAAATAATACCTGAAATACATAGAATTCGTAATAATTCTATGCCTGAAGAACGTTGATTTTGCATGAAATCCTCCTAATAAATTCTGAAAAAGAAAAATAATATACATATACTACCATTATAGCAAAATAGAAATAATTTGACAAGTTAAGCGTTTGTTACTAAAATAGTACTATTATGTGGATTTTATCTTTTGAAGGATAGATTGTGATATCATAAAAATTGAAGGAAGAGGATAGGTAAATGAGCAAATTTAAAAGTGCACTTGAAGTGTTCGATGGAAAACAAAAAAGAAATTTAGTTTATATGGCGATTATGATTTTTCTACAATCTATTGCAGAACTTTTAGGCGTGACGATTATTTTGCCATTTATTAATGCTATTGTGGATCCGGATGCTTTGATGCAGGAACCATATATTGGCTGGGTATACAATACATTTCATATGGATGATATAGAACAGCTTATTATTTTTCTGGCAATAGCAATTATTGTTATTTATATATTGAAGAATTTGTTTTTGATTTATGTGTATGATTTGACATATAGATTTGCATATTATGGCAAAAAGAAAATGCAGAATACACTCATGAATTATTATATCAGTAAAGATTATACTTTTTTCTTAAATATAAATAGTTCAGAATTAATTCGTAATATTAATACTGATCCAGAGATGTTCTACACAGCCGTTCAAAATACATTGCAACTCATTACAGAGTTGGTAGTTAGTACATTGATTATTGTTTATTTATTGGTGAAAGATGTTGCTATTACAATAGGTGTCGCAGTTAGTGTGGGGATTATGTTCCTTGTTATGGTAAAAGGACTTAAAAAGATTCTAATGCGCTATGGTGATGAGAGACGTACATATTCTGCAAACATGCTGAAGTGTATGCAACAGGCATTTGGTGGTATCAAAGAAATAAAAATTGCGAATCGTGAGAAATATTTTCAACAGGATTTTGAAAAACAGAATGAAATTTATACGTATGTTATTAAACAAAATGCATTTTTAAGTTCTATTCCAAAACCAATTATGGAGGCGCTTTGTATTGCTGGACTTATGACTGTAATTGCAGTTAAAGTAGGCGTAGGTAATGCAGATTCAAAGCAGTTTGTAGCAATATTAGGAGTATTTGCAGCAGCGGCATTTAAGTTGTTACCATCTGTAAATAAAATATCTTCTTATTTTGCAGCTATTGTACACAATGGTGTTGTAATTGATAAGGTGCGTGATGAATACAGAGAGATTCATGAGCATGAGAAAAACATCAGGTTGGTGGAAATGGAAAATACGGGGAAGGCAGAACAGAAAATAATTACTTTAAACAGTGAAATTAAAGTTGAAAATTTGGAATTTTCTTATCCAGATACAGAGAGTCCTGTTTTGTCAAATGTAAGTATACAGATTCCAAAGAATTGTTCGGCAGCATTTATTGGTCCATCAGGTGCAGGAAAGACAACGTTTGTTGATTTGATTTTAGGTATTCTAACACCACAAAAAGGAGACATTACAGTAGATGGTATTGACATTCATGAAGGCATGAGGAGCTGGCATGATAAGATTGGGTACATACCACAGACCATTTATATGCTTGATGATACAATACGAAATAACATTGCTTTTGGTGATTCAGAAGAAATTGATGATGAACGTATCTGGGAAGCATTAAGGAAGGCGCAGTTAGAAGAATTTATTAAAGAGATGGAGGAGGGACTAGATACAGTAATCGGTGAGGCTGGTGTTCGGTTGTCCGGAGGACAAAGGCAGAGGATCGGAATTGCAAGAGCGTTGTATCGTCAACCAGAAGTGTTAGTTTTAGATGAGGCTACATCAGCGCTCGATAATGAGACTGAAGCTGCCGTGATGGAAGCAATTGACAGTTTGCAGGGAAAAATGACAATGATTATTATTGCACACCGACTTTCTACAATTCAAAATTGTGATATTGTTTATAAGGTTGAAAATGGTCAGGTTACAGTAGACAAACGTAAAGCATAGGAGACGAAGATAATATGATTATATTGGAACCATGTGCAGGCTTGGGAAATCGATTATTAGCAATTGTATCAGCTCATAAATTATGCTGCGAGTTAAACAGGGACTTAGTGATTGTATGGAAAAAGGAAGGTGGTTGTAATGCAGCTGCTAGGGACTTGTTTTGTTTTGATAATATCAAGGTAATTGAAATTAGTGAGAATGGTTATCGAAAGGAGCTTTTGGGAACAATTAAAGGCAATTTGGTCAAGAAAAAATATCATGCGCTTGCAGAGGCATTTTTGCCTTGTGAAGAAATTGAAGATAAAAAGTCCAAGGGACAATTTGGGGAATTGAAACAAGAAATTGCAAATGTGCCTGTCATATATATAAAATCATTTACGAATATGTGTGAGATTGGAAAAGAAGATTTTTCATTTATACATCTGTCTGCCAATATAGAAAATAAAGGAAGAAAAGTTTTTGAGCAAATTCATAAGAAGACGGTAGGGGTTCATATTCGCAGAACAGATCACATCGAGGCAATTGCAAATAGTCCGTTAGAACTTTTTTTTGACAGAATGCAGAGGGAAATTACAAATAGTGATGCAAATTTTTATGTGACAACAGATGATCGTACGGTTGAACAGGAACTAAAAAAATATTTTCCAACTGATAAATTGATCTTTTATGAAAATAAAGTAATTGATCGAGATTCAAAAGAAGGAATAGAAGATGCAATGATAGATATGTTTTGTCTTTCAAAATGTAGTAAAATATTAGGAAGTTTTAATAGCACATTTAGTTTGATTCCATCCATTATGGGAGGAATTCCACTTGAAATTGTGACAAAATAGTCTTTGGATTTTAGGAGATGAGAGACACATGATAGAAAAGAAGACCTGCAATATTTTAGGAACCAATATTGCAGTTACTAATATGGAGAAAACGGTAGCCATTATTGAAAATGATATTGATGGTTTACGAGGACAGTATATTTGTGTATCGAATGTTCATACAACAATTATGGCATATGAAAATCCAGAGTATCAAAAGGTACAGAATTCAGCAGTGATGGCGTTACCTGATGGAAAACCATTATCGGTTTATAGCAGAAAGCATGGTTATATAGATGCTGAGCGCGTGACAGGTCCAGATTTGATGGGAGAGCTTTTTGCAAGAAATGATGGATTGCGTCATTATTTTTATGGTGGAACAGAAGAAACAATCAAGATTTTGGAAAAAAAACTTAAGGAGAAATATCCGCATCTTCAGATAGCGGGGATGGTATCTCCTCCTTTTCGAAAGTTGTCTAAAGAAGAGGATGCCAAGGAAATTGAAAAAATGAATGAAAGTAATGCGGATATTATCTGGATTGGACTGGGAGCACCAAAGCAGGAAAATTATATGTATGCACATAGAGGATTAACGCATGGAGTTATGATTGGAGTTGGTGCAGGATTTGATTATCATGCTGACACGATAAGAAGGGCACCAAAATGGATGCAGCAAGCAAGCTTGGAATGGGTATACAGATTGTTACAAGACCCAAAGCGTTTGTTTGGGCGTTATATGAAGACAAATTTTAAGTATTTATGGTTAACCAGAGGAAAACGATAGTAGACAATTTGTGTCTACTATTTTTGAAAAATGGAGGATTTATTATGTGCGGGATATATGGAGTGATTCATAAAAAAGTTGATAAAGATTTGGCGTTGCACTGTATTAATACGCTTACGCATCGTGGACCGGATGGATATGGCATTTGGCAAGAAAATGATGTTACATTGGGACATCGGAGACTTTCTATTTTGGATTTGTCGAATAATGGAAGTCAGCCAATGTCGTATGCAGATGGCAGATATGAGATGACGTTTAATGGTGAGATTTATAACTTTATAGAAATTCGTAACGAATTAAAGAAAAAAGGATATACTTTTCGGGGAGAAAGTGATTCGGAAGTCATCATGGCTGCTTTTATTGAATGGCGAGAGAAGTGTGTGGAACGTTTTAATGGAATGTGGACATTTGCAATATGGGATAGACAAGAGAAGGTTATGTTTATGAGCCGGGACAGGTTTGGGGTAAAGCCGCTTTTTTATGTGCAATTTCCAGAGGGGGGGATTGCGTTTGCATCTGAAATGAAAGCATTGATTCCTATGATGAAAGAAGTAAAATCAAACAAGGCACTGTTTGATTTTTATAAGATCAATCATCATTATGAGATGCGAGAAGATTGTCTTGTGGAAGGAATCAAACGTTTCCCGGCGGGAAGTTATGCTTGGGTAAAAGGTAATGATATACAGATTACAAAATGGTGGAATACGCTAGACCATTTGATTGATGTGCCGGACCAATATGAGGAACAGGTAGAAATGTTTCGTGAGCTATTTTTAGATTCATGTAAGCTTCGAATGAGAAGTGATGTGACTATTGGTACAGCATTAAGTGGTGGATTAGATTCGAGTGCTACGATTTGTGCAATGTCATATCTTTCAAAAAACAGCAGTGATGCTCGTATGAACAATGATTGGCAGCATGCCTATGTGGCATGTTTTCCTGGCACACCATTGGATGAAACAAAGTATGCAAAAAAAGTGACAGATTATCTTGGAATTTCTAATACATTCTTGGATATCAATACACCAATTTCGGATATAGAGTTTATGAAACAATTATATTTGTTTGAAGAACTATGGGAAAACCCTCAGATTCCAATGATGGAGATATATAAAAAGGAGCGTGAGGATGGAACTCTGGTATCTATTGATGGACACGCAGCGGATGAACTTTTTGCTGGATATGGTTTTGATGTGTTGAAAGCATATCCAGATGCAATAGGAAATCAAAAAGAAATAAATGAAATTACAAGAGCATATTTGAATCAGGCTGAAAATTCAGATGTAATAAATGGACGTGCGTATGAAAAAAAGCGAAATAAAATGTATGGAGAGGCAATTCTTCGTTATTACGGAAAGAAATTATTGGGACGTCAAACTGTTGAGAGTTCCTATGCTTCGCATCCAAATTGGAACAGACTAGATAATTTAAATAAAACATTGTATGTTTCCACACATGAAACAATATTGCCAACCATGCTTCGAAATTATGATCGTGATAGTATGGCGAATGGTGTGGAGATTCGTATGCCATTTCTTGATTACCGTATTGTGCAGTTTGCTTTCTCTATCGGTTGGCAGTCAAAACTTCATGATGCTTATCCAAAATCAATTATTCGAGATGCGATTGCACCATTTACACCGAAAGAGATTGCTTATCGTAGAACAAAAATTGGATTCAATGCTCCGGCAGTTGAGTGGATGAGAGGGATGTATAGAGATTTCTATTTAGATACAGTAAACTCTATAGGATTTCTGAATTGCGATTTGGTTGAAAATCCAGTGGCAACGAAAGCTACATTAGAAGCTATTATTAGTGGAGAACGGAAACAGTTTTCGGATGCAACTGAAGTTTGGAATAGTATACAGCCATATTTGTGGGAACAGGCATTTATAAGACAAAGTTGGAAATAGAAGTATGAGGATAAAATACATGGAAAAATGTGTGGCAAAAAAAGTGAAGTATCCATATTTGGATATTGCAAGGGGAATAGGAATTTTACTTGTTATAATTTCTCATGCACATGGTCTGAGCAAATATTTGATTAATTACTATATTCCGATTTTTTTTGTGATTTCAGGTTTTTGCTATCATGGTGGAGATAGCTATAAAACAAATATAAGAAAAAAGGCAAAACGTCTTCTAATTCCTTATTTTGTCTATAGTAGTATTTTATTAGTGATTTATATTTTTATGGGAAGAAATATGCAGGAAACAAAATTCTCGATTTTTGGAATTTTGTATTCAAGATTTTGCCTATATGATATGAGCACGTATTCTGATAATATTTTTTTGTTTACAATTGCTAATGGAGCCATGTGGTATCTTACAGCTTTTTTTGTTACGTGTCTTGTGTTTTATGCCATTGCAGATTTTGTTTTAAAAAATAAAAGAAATATGACAATTGTTGTGATTTTGTTGACAGTTTTTACTATGGCATTAGCTGAACTTCCAGTATTGCTTCCGTGGAGTGTAGATATAGCAGGTGTTAGCACAATATTTATGATTATTGGAAAAAAGCTTGCTGATTTGGGAGTATATGAAAAGGATACACAAGCATGGAAGATTTTAGTGATTTTGATTATTTACATATTTTTTTCGTATATAAATCCGGGAATTAACATGTCAGTAAGAGAGTATGGTATTTATCAAAGATGGAGTGTGCCAATTTTTATAGTTATTGGAATGACAGGATCAATGCTTTGTATTTGGGTTGCAAAAATGATACAAGATACGATAGTTGGAAGAATAGTGGAGTATATTGGGAAAAATACAATTATTCTGATTGCTTTTCATATCTTGGGATTAGAAGTTTTTGAAACGATTGCTTTAAAATTTATAGATATTCAGAACCTGGCAGGATTTGCAGGATTTATATATGTTGTAATACGTGTGGGAAGTAGTATATGTGGTTGTCTGGTTCTTGGATGGATTATAAATTTGTTAAAGCAAAAAGTGACAGTTAAATTACAAATGAATCAAAAATAGTTGTTTGGGTGGAAAACAAAAAAATGGAGAGAAAAGAACGAAATTCATCATTAGAGTTATTAAGAATAATAGCTATTATATTAATTTTTTGGATGCATGGTGCAAGTAGTTATAGCAATAATCAATTAAGTGCATGGCTTTGCATCGTAATTGAAACGATTGGAAATATTGGAGTTACCTTGTTTATTTTAATATCAGGATATTTCAGTATCAAGTTAAAACCAGAAAAAATGCTTCAATTAGAGATAATGTTATTGTTTTATTGTTGGACAGGACTGGCATTCCGCTTTATATGGGGAGAGGCACAGCTATTTGAGGGCTCACAGATATTATCATATATATTTCCGGTGATTGGAAGATATTCATGGTATTTTACGTGCTATTTTGCATTGGCATTTCTTAGCCCGTTTTTAAATGGAATGTTAGAAAAAATTGAAAAAAAGACATTTGAGAATATGCTGATTACGATGATAGTTCTTTTTTCCGGAGTTACAACATTTTGCTTTTTTGACATTACACAAGATGGTGGAAAGGGTATTGTGAATATGATTTTGATTTACTTCATAGGAAGATATATTCGCATGTATAAAGATGATGTAGCATATAAAAAAACAGAAATATTTGGAATATATATTATAATAACAGTGTGTTGTATAATGTTAAATGCTGGAATATATATCGTTACAGGAAGTGTTCAAAACCGATTTGCACGTGATAATTCTTTGTTTACTATAGCTGAAGCAGTGTGCATATTTATGATATTTAAAAGTGTTCATTTTAAAAACAATTTTATAAATAAATTAGCAACCCATGTGCCGGCAGTATTTATAATGGAATGGACATTAAGAGGGGTTATTACGCATTATATGTTTGATTATCTTGCTTGGAGAGAGAATAATTGGCACGAGATAATTTTGCTTGCAATAGCAGTTTTATTATTTGTAATAGGAACATGCGTAGACACAATACGTATAAAAATATTTGGAACATTGGAAGAAAAGCTGGTTTGTATTTTGATGAAAATGTTTGCAAATATTAAAAAAATCATATTGAGTAAATTAATATATAAATGATTCTTACCAACGCTTCCTGTATTCCGAAGCTGTACAGCCTTCCAATTTTTTGAAAACTTTATTAAAATAACTGGCGTCATCTATGCCACAGAGCACAGCAATATCTTCAATCGAGGAATTGCTGTAACGCAGCAGCTCTTTGGCATGGGTGATTTTTTTTGTCAGAAGATATTGTATAATGGTGGTTCCATGCTCTTTTTTGAATTCCCGGCTCAGATAGTACTTGCTGATATAAAAATGTTCAGCAAGAAAATCCAGAGAAATGCTCTCTGTATAATGTTCATCAAGATAGTTTGTTATATTTCTGAGTTTTATTTCAAGTTCGGAATCGGTACGTTCAGAAGTTTCCGGAGAGGTGGAAACTAAAGTCAGAATATGGGTGATCTCGTCTGCAACTACAATATCGGTATTATCATTCCTGTGCTCATGCAATTCGAGAATTCGCATGATACATGTGGTTAATTCTGTTAAATGTGGAGAGCGGAAGTGCCAGTTGTTATGTTCAAGGAAATAGGAATAGTATCCGGATGCCTGGGGACCATAAAAATGGATCCAGAGCAGTTCCCATGGATCATTTTCGCTGCTGATATGCGTGTATTCCTGTGCACAGTCGAGAAAAAAACAATCACCTGCAATAGCGGAGAAAGTCCCGCCTTTCAGAAAGGAATTTGTTTTATAAGAAATGTTGCCGCTTCCAGAGAGAACAATCAGAAAGAGATATGACTGTAGACCACTTCTTTTGGAGAGATGAGGCTGCAGACTTTTCAGATAACCGGCTTCCTGAATATAGAAAAAATGATCTCTGGTGAACTGACCGGGAGTACAGATCACACGTCTGGTATTGGTAACTTCGGATGTTTTATATTTTTCAAATAAGGAATTTTTCATGGGACATCATTGCCTTTCTGGTATTATATGCTATAGCAATATAATACTATTTTTGGGCAATATAATCAATTGAAAAGAATAGAAAATTAGATTATTCTTAGTATCGGCTCACAGAATAAAGAAAAGCAAAATAATTATATAACTCGTATATAGTATAAAAATGAAAAGGAGATTACTGAATGAGTAAAGTAGCATTGATCACAGGTATCACAGGACAGGACGGTTCTTATCTTGCAGAGTTTTTATTAGAGAAAGGATATGAGGTTCACGGTATTACACGTCGTGCATCGATCTCTAATACAGCACGTATCGATCATTTGATTGCAAAGAATGCAATTACCTTACATGATGGAGATTTGTCTGACTCATCTTCTCTGATCCGCATTATCGGACTGGTACAGCCGGATGAGATTTACAACCTTGCAGCACAGTCCCATGTACAGGTATCTTTTGATGTGCCGGAATATTCCGGTGATGTGGATGCTATTGGTGTACTTCGTATTTTAGAAGCAGTTCGTATCTTAGGACTTGCAAAGAAGACAAAGGTATATCAGGCTTCTACCTCAGAGTTATTCGGTAAAGTTGAGGAAGTGCCTCAGAGAGAGACAACACCATTTCATCCATATTCCCCATATGCTGTTGCAAAACAGTATGGTTTCTGGATCGTAAAAGAGTATCGTGAAGCATATGGAATGTTTGCAGTAAACGGAATTTTATTTAATCATGAATCTGAGAGACGTGGTGAAAACTTTGTAACACGTAAGATCACTCTGGCAGCAGGACGTATCGCAGAGGGCATCCAGGATCATCTGGAATTAGGAAATATGGACAGCTTACGTGACTGGGGATATGCAAAAGATTACGTTGAGTGTATGTGGATGATCTTACAGCATGAGACACCGGAAGATTTTGTTATCGCTACAGGTGAACAGCACACAGTCCGTGACTTTACAGAAAAGGCATTTGCTGCAAACGGTATTACAATCCGATGGGAAGGATCTGGCGTTGACGAGAAAGGTTATGATGCCGAGACTGGCAAGATGTTAGTATGCGTTAATCCACAGTGGTTCCGCCCTACAGATGTAGACAACCTTTGGGGTGACCCGACAAAAGCTAAGACTGTACTTGGCTGGAATCCACAGAAGACAAGCTATCCGGAACTGGTCCGCATTATGGCAGAGCATGACAGAGAACTTGCAAAAAGAGAAAAGGCATTATTAGAAAAATAAAAAAGAATGAGCCAGAGGATAAACTGACTTTCAATATGAGGAGGAAGGGCATCATGATGGAAAAAGATGCAAAAATATATGTAGCAGGACACAGAGGAATGGTAGGTTCTGCGATTGTCCGTGAGTTAGAACGTCAGGGATATACCAATATCATTACACGCACACATAAGGAGCTGGATCTTTGCAGACAGGATGCGGTAGAAGCATTTTTTGCAGAAGAAAAACCAGAGTATGTATTTTTGGCAGCTGCAAAGGTTGGAGGAATTGTTGCAAACCAGAACGCACTGGCAGATTTTATGTATGACAATATGATCCTTGAGATGAATGTGATCCATTCAGCATGGAAAAATGGATGCAAAAAATTAGAGTTCTTAGGTTCATCCTGCATTTATCCGCGTATGGCACCACAGCCAATGAAAGAGAACTGTCTTCTGACAAGCGAACTGGAAAAAACAAATGAGGCATATGCGCTCGCCAAGATTTCAGGCTTGAAGTACTGCGAATTCTTGAATAAACAGTACGGAACAGATTATATCTCTGTTATGCCGACCAATCTTTATGGACCAAATGACAACTATCATCCGGAACACTCCCATGTGTTACCAGCATTGATCCGTCGTTTCCATGAAGCAAAAGTAAACGGATTAAAGGAAGTCACCTGCTGGGGAGACGGAAGTCCACTGCGTGAATTCTTATATGTAGACGATCTTGCTAATTTATGTGTATTCCTGATGAATAACTATTCTGGTGACGAGACCGTAAACGCAGGAACAGGAAAAGAACTTACGATTAAAGAGTTAACAGAACTTGTTGCAAAAGTGATCGGCTATGAAGGCGAGATCAAGTGGGATACCACAAGACCAAACGGTACACCGAGAAAGCTTTTAGATGTAAGCAAGGCTGCAAATCTTGGCTGGACTTACAAGACCGAACTTGAGGATGGTATCCGTCTTGCGTATGAAGACTTTTTGAATAATCCAATGCGTGCAGAACGCTAATTATTCTTAAATCAAAATTTAATTTACTAAAAATGATGGCACAGCGTAAGAACTGTGCCATTCGAATATAAGGAGAAAAAATATATGTATATTGTATTGTTATCCGGCGGTTCCGGAAAAAGATTATGGCCTTTATCAAATGACAGCTATTCCAAGCAGTATATTAAATTAATGAACCATGATGATGCAGCTAATGACGAGAAATGTTCTATGCTGCAGCGTGTGTTTGGGCAGCTTGCTACAGCAGGACTTTCAGATAATACGATTGTCTGTGCCAGTGATGCACAGGTAGAACTGATTGAGAGCCAGCTTGATGGAAAAGCAGAGGTTGCAGTGGAACCGATGAGACGGGATACATTCCCGGCGGTAATGCTTTCCTGTGCATATCTGTTGTCAAAAAAAGGTGCAAAAGAAGATGATGTGGTTGCTTTCCTTCCGGTCGATCCTTACACTACAATTGAATTTTTTAACCGCATCAAGAAGCTTGGGGATTATATAGAGAAAGCAGAAGACACGATAGGTCTGCTCGGAGGTGTACCAACGTATCCGTCCACCAAATATGGCTATATTGTTCCAGAAAAAAGTGATGCCGAACTGCTGAAGGTAGACGGATTCCGTGAGAAACCAGATGAAGCGACAGCAGAGAAACTTGTAAATGATGGTGCTTTGTGGAACTGTGGTGTGTTCTGCTTTAAGTTATCCATGGCTGCACAGTGGATTGGAAAGTATGGTGTGACTACGGATTATGATGAGATGGTCACAGACTATGAGAAGCTTCCGAAGAAAAGCTTTGACTATGAAGTGTTAGAACACTGGAAGAATATTGTTGCGATTAAGTATGATGACATCTGGAAGGACCTTGGAACCTGGAACACATTGACAGAAGAAATGCGTGAGAACAGCATTGGTGATGTAACCTGGGATGGCACATCAGAAAACAGCCACGCAATTAATGTTCTTGGAATTCCGATGGTTGTAATGGGGGCAAAGAATCTGGTAATTGCTGCATCCCACGATGGAATCCTGATCGCAGACAAACACCAGAGTTCTTACATTAAAGATTGTCTGTCTGAGATCGCAGATGAATCGAAATATGAAGAACGCCGCTGGGGAACAATCAAGACCATTGACAATGATGAGGATGACGGAACAAAGAGTATCACAAAGCGCATCAAAGTTGTGAAGGGGAAAGAAACTCCGTATCATAAACATATGAGACACACAGAGACAATCACAGTGTTATCCGGTATGGGAAAATTAAAGCTAGAGGGAACTGAAGTGGATCTTCTGGCAGGTTCTACCGTCAGCATCGCGGCAGGAAAAGCACATTCTATTAAAGCGATTGGCTCAGATCTCAGATGCATTGAAGTGTGTCTTGGAGATGCAAATGATGATGAGATTTTGGCAGAATAAATGATAAAATATATCTTAAAAATATCTTAATTTGGAATTTTATATTTAAAAATATAAAATATGTGATAATATTAATATATGATTTATCTACAGTTGACAAGGTGATATCAAAAAATAAGAGTGAGGTAAAAGTATATTGAGGTACAAAAATGTAGTAGCTGTCTTTACGGTGGCAATGATGTCGGCGTTGATGTTTGCGGGATGTGGAAAGGGTAATGAAACAGAAGTTGGGAGTGATGTGTCGGCAGAAGTTGAGCAGGTGCAGGATACTGATGATGAATCGACTGAAATGGAAGAGCTAGTCGGTGAAGAAGCACCGGAGGGGTATTACTTTAGCGAGTTGACGCATGAATTGACAGATATTAATCTGAAAAATCAACGACCTGTTGCAATTATGGTTGACAATGAAAAAATTGCATTGCCACATTATGGATTAACACAGGCAGATGTGGTTTATGAAATGGTAAATAGCACGGCGAATGGAAGAATTACGAGGCTTATGTGTTTGGTAAAGGACTGGGAGAAGCTTGATCAATTTGGAAGCATCCGAAGTACAAGACCTACAAATGTAATTTTTGCAAGTGAGTGGAATGCAATATTATGTCATGATGGCGGACCTTTTTATATTGATGAATATTTAGCGCAACCATTTGCATATAATTTAAATGGTGGATTTTCGCGTGTGTCAAATGGAAAACCACGTGAATATACAGAGTATATTTGTAAAGGTGATTTAGAGAGCAGAATTGAAAAATCAAGCTTTGGCAAAGAATATGATGGATATTATAATGGAGATCATTTTAAATTTGCAAGTGAGACATCGCCAGTTGAATTAAAGGATGGAATCGCGGCGGATAAAATTGAACTTCCTTTTCCTCATAATAGTTCCAAATTGTCATATGATGAGAAAGAAAAATTGTATTTTTATTCTGAATATGGAAAAGCACATGTTGATCCGGCAAATGATAACGCACAATTATGCTTTAAGAATGTAATTATAGAAAATGCCAATATGAATCAATTAGATGAACATGGTTATATGGTTTATGACATGGTTGGTTCAGGAGATGGATATTATATTACAAATGGTAAGGCTGAACCTATTACTTGGAAAAAAAGTTGTATAGAAGGTTTGACTGTTTATTATGATGAAAATGGAGATGAAATTACAATTAATACAGGCAAGACATATATAGCGATTGTTCCTTCAGATAGTTGGTCTGACTTAGTGATTGAATAAGTAATGGTAAGAGAGGCTGCCTAATGGGCAGCCTTTTTGTATAAGACGATGCTTGAAACCTATATAGGAAAATGATAATATAAATCATCATACAATATTTGATTTTTATTGATGATATAGGAGTAGATGTGTGAAAAACAATAAATTTTTTGTTGAAAAAATAAGATTTCATTTATTTAAAGAAAATACGGTTTCGTTTGTCGGTTGGTTTTTTGATGGATGTGTTGAAAAAAGAAATATTAGGGCATTTCTTGATCATGAGGAATGCAATATCTTAAACAACATTCATAGTGGACCCGAAGTAAGACAAAAGTATCAGGGAAACTTTAATGAGATAAATAATGAAGTTATAGGTATGGTAGACTTACCAGTTAATTGGAAAGAATATAAAAAATTAATAATTTGTACTGAGGAGAATAATAAGACGACAAGGGCTTTTACTATATCTGTGAAGAGATTAGTTCGGTTGGAGACTGCATTAGATTATTATATTGAATCTGAAAAATTATTAGAAACAAATATTATGATTACTGGTTGGTGTATGGGGAGTCATGAAATAAATTTTAAAGTATACGACAGTAAGGGGGACAGTGTACCAATTGAAGTGACACATTACTTCAGAAAAGATTTACGATATATATATCCAGAACAAAGTGTGTCGCAAAAACCGGGATTTCAAATAAAAATTAGCTTGCCTGATGAAAAAAGAAATAATAAAGCTGTGTTAATTATGAAAGATGGCATTCATCAGGCAAAATATAAAATAAATATAACAAGAAATGAAAAAGGATTATATAAGTATTTGACCAAGGCAGGAAATGCAGTTCGTTATCTGGAACGGAATGGCATGAATGCTACAGTTCGGAAGATTCAAACAAAACTGGGGAAAAAGGAAGCCTCCAGTTATGAACAGTGGAGAGTGCATTACGAGCCGAAGCCGGAAGAAATAGAGCAGCAGAGAAAAACGGAATTTGGTTACACTCCACTGTTTTCGGTTGTTGTTCCATTATATAAAACAAATGAGCAGTTCTTAAAAGAAATGATCGGTTCTATTGAGTGTCAGACATATACGAATTGGGAGTTATGCCTTGCAGATGGAAGCGCAGATGGAAGTCTGACAAAACTGTTAGAACAGTATGCCACTGCAAATTCAAAAATAAAATATGTTTCACTGACAGAAAATAAAGGCATTTCAGGAAATACGAATGAGGCACTTGCACTTGCGAAGGGAGACTATATCGTATTAGTGGATCATGATGATATTGTACCGCCGGAGGCGCTTTTCGAATTTGCAAAGGCACTGAATGAGGATGAAACCATTGATGTGCTGTATTCAGACGAAGATAAGGTCAGCATGAATGGAAAAAAATACTTTGAGCCACATTTCAAATCGGATTATAACCCGGATCTGCTTTGCAGTATGAACTATATCTGCCATTTATTTGCTGTGAGAAGAAGTTTACAGCAACAGATAGGAATGTTCCGAAGTGAATATGACGGGGCACAGGATTACGATTTTATTTTCCGGTGTTGTGAAGCGGCACAGAATATACGGCATATTCCTAAGATTTTATATCACTGGCGTTGTCACATGGAGTCTACAGCAGCCAATCCGGAGAGCAAATTATATGCATTTGAAGCCGGCCGTAAAGCTATAGAAGCACATTATCAGCGAATGGGAATTCCGGCACATGTGGAGCATGCCCAGTTTTACGGAATGTATCATACCGTTTATGACTGGAAAGAAGAACCGCTGATCTCTATTATTATTCCAAATAAAGATCATATTGATGATCTGGAAAAATGTATGAATTCTATTTATGAAAAATCAAACTATCATAACTTTGAGTTTGTCATTGTAGAGAATAATAGTACAGAGCAGGAGACGTTTGCGTTTTATGAAAAGATGAAACGCGAACATGAGAATGTGAAAGTGCTTTATTACAAAGGAGAATTTAATTATTCCAAGATTAATAATTTTGGTGTGTCAGAAGCAGCAGGAGATTATTTACTTCTGTTAAATAATGACACAGAGATTATTAATGCAGATTGTCTGGCAGAAATGCTGCATTACTGTATGCGGGAGGATGTTGGAATTGTAGGTGCGCGACTTTATTATGCAGATGATACGATCCAGCATGCAGGTGCAGTGATCGGTTTTGGAGGAATGGCAGGCCATACTTTTATCGGCAAATCCAGATATGACATCGGCTATTTTGGAAGGATTGTCTGTGCGCAGGATTATTCAGCCGTGACTGCAGCGTGTCTTATGACGAAGCGAAGTGTGTATGAGGCAGTCGGCGGTCTTGATGAAAAGTATCAGGTGGCATTTAACGATATTGATTATTGTCTGAAGGTAAGAAAATTTGGGAAACTTGTTGTATACAATCCGTATGCAGAGCTGTATCATTATGAGTCAAAATCAAGAGGACTTGAAGATACACCGGAAAAGGTAGAGAGGTTTAGTGGAGAAGTAGAAAGGCTTGTGACAAACTGGTCGGAATATTTCGAAAAGGGTGATCCGTATTATAATAAAAATCTGACATTGGATAATTCTGATTTTTCACTTAGAAGGTAATAAAAATTAGGAACAATTTATGAAAATAAACGCAACCAATATAAAAAAAGGACTTCGATATTTAAAACATTACGGCTTCAAGGAATTTCTGATTCGGCTGGAAGAAAAGCAGGAACAGGAAGCGGTACCGTATGATGAGTGGTATCAGAAGATGAAAGTCACAAAGCAGGAGTCAGACATACAGCGGAAAGAGAGCAGAAAATGGAACAATACACCAAAGATCAGTGTAGTTGTTCCACTGTATGAAACTCCGGAAAGATTCCTCAGGGAAATGATAGAGTCTGTGCAGGCATCTTCTTACGAAAATTGGGAACTGTGCCTTGCGGATGGAACACCTTCTGCTGATAAAGAAGCAAATGCAGATGAAATTTCACCGAAGGCATATGCTGTGCATGAAATAGTAGGAGAATACCAGAAAAAAGACTGTCAGCTCACTGGAAAAGAGCAGTCAAGGATTGTATACAAAAAATTGGAGCAAAATGAGGGAATCGCGGGAAATACCAATCAGGCGATTGCAATGGCAACTGGAGACTACATCGCATTTTTAGATCATGATGATGTGATCACACCAGATGCCTTATATGAGATGGCGGCAAGGATCATCTCTGGGCAGGAGGAGAAACAGGCTCCAGACATGCTGTATTCCGATGAAGATAAAACAGACAGTATGATGACAAAATTCATGGATCCTCATTTTAAACCGGATTTTAATCTGGATCTGCTGCGTTCCAATAATTACATCACACATTTTCTTGTTGTAAGCCACGAATTGTTAGAAAAAGCAGGCGGAATCCGCAGTGATTATGACGGCGCCCAGGACTATGATTTTGTGCTGCGCTGTACAGAGCAGGCAGAGAAAATTGAGCATATCGCAAAGATCCTTTACCACTGGAGAGTGCATGAACTGTCTACTGCGGGAGGCGGAGGCACCAAGGATTATGCGGCAGATGCCGGCAAAAGAGCATTGGAAGATCATTTGAGCAGACTGGGAGTAAAAGCTTCTGTAGAGACAACACAATATTTTGGATTTTACCGTATCCGGTATGAACTTACAGAAAAACCGCTTGTATCCATTATTATTCCGAATAAGGATGAGATTGAAAGCCTGGAAAAGTGCCTCAGAGCAATCCAAAAATCAACTTATAGTAATTATGAGGTTATTATTGTCGAGAACAATAGTGAGAAAGAAGAGACATTTTCTTATTATAAGAAAATAGAATCAGATCAGATCCATGTTGTATTTTATCCGAACGGGTTCAATTATTCAAAACTGAATAATTTTGGTGTGGCACATGCAAAAGGCGATTATTATGTACTGATGAATAATGATATTGAAGTGCTGCATGAAGACTGGATCGAACAGATGCTTTCTAATTGCGAGCGGAAGAAAGTCGGCATTGTGGGAGCGAGACTGTATTATCCGGATAATACGATACAACATGCAGGTCTTGTCATTGGAATTGGTGGAAGTCTTCGTGGAATCGGGGCAAACCTTTATCAGGGCATGCGCAGGGAGCGCAGTGGATATCTGCATCGAGCTGCTTTTCAAATGGATTACAGTGCAGTAACAGCGGCACTTATGATGGTAAAGAAAGAAGTTTACGAGCAAGTGCATGGGTTTGAAGAAGAACTTTCTGTTGCATTTAACGATGTGGATTTCTGCCTTCGTGTAAGAGAACTGGGATATCTGATCGTATATGATCCGCTGGTGGAGGCATATCATTATGAGTCAAAGTCCAGAGGAGCGGAAGACTCGCCGGAAAAGGTGGCAAGGTTCCAGACGGAGATTGAATTTATGAGGAACCGCTGGGAAAGCCTTTTGAAAAAAGGAGATCCAAATTATAACATCAATTTCTCACGTGTGAGGGCAGATTACTCATTGGGTGATCCGGAAGTGATCATAAGACAGAACAGAAAATAAGAAAAATATGTCGGCATTTGTCATACAAAACAAGTATCGGGAACTTTGTGTGTGTGATATAATGTACGCGAAGGCAAAAGTGAGCATGAAACAATACGGACACGCATGCTTGCATGCGGTGGACGGATGTGTTCCATGTGAACGCGCCCGCGAGTCAGAAAAACGCAGGTTTTTCTGACTTTTGCCTGAGCATATTTTGCACATGATATAATGTACGCGAAGGCAAAGCAATATGTTGCATAATAAAAGAGGACGAGTGCTTATGATGAGGGTATATATATGTCCGGACTGTGGGTGGATGCGCATGGTTTCGCGACGTAAGAATGTAGAATGCTACAAATGTGGAGTTCAGGATATGACACTTGCAAAAGTGGATTTTGCCACTTATGTTTCATGGTCAGAAAAAGAAAGGCAGGAGTACGCTTCAGCCTGGATGTACATACACAGTAAGGGAAAAACAAAAAGGAATTAGGAAGAATTCATGCAGGATGTGACAATTGTAATCCCAAATTATAATGGGAAAACATTGCTTGAAAATTGTCTGAGAACTTTGGAACAGCAGACTTACAGAGATTTTAAGGTGTTAGTGATCGATAATGGATCCAAAGACGGAAGCACAGAGGTTACGTCAGAGACTTTAAATATGGAAATCGTGGCACTGAAAGAGAATCTTGGCTTTTGCGGAGCTGTTAATCTGGGAATCTGGAAAACAGAAACACCATATCTTATTTTATTAAATAACGATACGGAAGTGGACGGACATTTCGTGGAGAAAATGTTGGCAGGCGTGAAAAAATCGGATCGGATTTTTTCGTGTGGGGCACAGATGATCGATTTTAAAAATCATGAAATTATAGACAACGCGGGAGATCTTTATACTGCAATGGGCTGGGCTGTTGCCAGAGGAAAAGGCAAAAAATGCGCAGACTTTGAACAGGCAGTGAGGGTATTTTCCTGTTGCGCCGGAGCAGCCATTTATCGTATGGATATTTTGGAGAAAATTGGTGGATTAGATGAAAATCATTTTGCGTATCTGGAAGATGTGGATCTTGGATATCGTGCGAGAATTAACGGGTTTGAAAACTGGTACACGCCGGAAGCCAAAGTTTATCATGTCGGAAGTGCTACAACGGGTACACGGTATAATGAAAAGAAAGTATTTCTTGCCGCAAGAAATACGATTTTTGTGATATATAAGAATATGCCGCTACTGCAGTTGATCTTAAATCTTCCGTTTATATTACTTGGAATAATCGTAAAGACTGCATTTTTTATAAAAAAGGGGTATGCAAAAGAATATTGGCATGGAATAATGGAAGGAATCCGCAATTGTGACAAGTGCAGAAAGGTTCCATTTCGATTCAGCCATTTGGGAAATTATTTTAGAATCCAGTTGGAATTATGGGGCAATATTGTGCGTATTTTGCGCGTATAATGTGAAAAAAACAGTGTTATCCTAAGAAAGGCTATAAAAAAATAAAGAAATAATTAAGATTTTGAGACGCTTGATTTAAGAAAATTGAGTTGTGATTTGTTGGAAATTATTGTATGATTGAATACATGGTAGCTAGAAAATAAAAGGATGACATTATGATAAAAGATAATCAGCAACATTTTAACAGACTGCAGGTTGTGATAGATGCAGTTGTTGTGATTGTGTCGTATGCTTTTGCATGGTGGCTCAAATTTTCAAGCGGTTTTGTAGATCGGGAAGTGGGTGTCCTTTCTTTCGAGTTTTATATGAGGGCACTGATTCTGATCGTACCGCTTTATATTTTGCTGTATTATGCATTTAATTTGTATACGCCAAAGCGTGTGCAGGGACGAAGACTGGAGCTTTCCAATATTATTTTATCCAACACGGTAGGATTGCTGATCCTCATGGCTGGATTCTTCCTTGCATTATCGTATTCAGAACAATTGAAAAACTTTTCACGTTCCATGTTTATCTATTTCTTTCTGATAAATATTGTATTTGAAGAGATTGAGAGACTGGCAATCCGGGCGTTTTTGCGGAGTATACGCAAGAATGGTTATAATCAGAAACATATCTTGCTGGTTGGGTATTCAAAAGCAGCCGAGCAGTATATAGACCGGATCAAGCAGAATCCGCAGTGGGGATACAGCATACGGGGGATTTTGGATGACAATATCGCGCGTGGCACGATGTACAAAGGTGTCAAGGTAATAGGAAGCGTTGGAAATCTGCCTTATATTTTACCGGAGAACCGGCTGGATGAGATTGCCATTACACTTAGTCTGGAAGAATATTATAAGCTGGAAAAAATTGTTGCGGAATGTGAAAGATCCGGTGTGCATACGAAGTTTATCCCGGATTATGGAAATATTATTCCAACGAGACCATACACAGAAGACCTTTTAGGTCTTCCGGTTATCAATATTCGTTATGTGCCTCTCAGCAACACATTTAATGCACTGATCAAGCGGTTGACAGATATTGTTGGATCGATCATCTGCATTATCATTTTTTCACCAGTGATGCTTGTATCGGCGATTCTGGTAAAAGCAACTTCCAGCGGACCACTGATTTTTAAACAGGAACGTGTCGGTCTTCACAATAAACCGTTTCAGATGTATAAGTTCCGCACGATGTATGTGCAGACGGAGGAAGAGGAACGCAAAGGCTGGACGCAGAAAAATGATCCAAGGGTTACAAGTGTAGGAAAGTTTTTGCGGAAAACAAGTTTAGATGAATTTCCACAGCTTTTTAATGTATTAAAAGGGGATATGAGTCTTGTAGGACCAAGACCGGAGCGTCCACAGTACGTGGAAAAATTCAGGGAAGAGATTCCAAGATATATGATCAAGCACCAGGTGCGTCCGGGAATGACCGGCTGGGCACAGGTGAATGGATACCGTGGAGATACATCGATTCGAAAGAGAATTGAACATGATTTATATTATATTGAGAACTGGACATTAGGGTTAGATATGAAGATTCTGTTTCTGACAGTTTTCAAGGGATTTATCAATAAAAATGCGTATTAGGAGAAAATGATTCATGAGTAGTGAGACAAATAATCGTCAGGGCAGACGTAGACCATTGACAAAGAAGCAGAGAGAGGCAATCCGAAGAAAGAAGAGACAGAGAAGAATTATCTTGTTGGTAATTGAAGTACTTGTACTTTTGTTATTGGCTGGTGTCCTTTTCTTAGTCAGCAAATTAGGAAAGATTGAGCGTAGTGAGGTGCCGCTTGAGAACATCGAGGTAAATGAAGGTATTTCTGAAGAATCCCAGGAGATCATGAAAGGGTATACAACCATTGCTTTATTTGGACTGGATAACCGTTCTAATGGTAACCTGTCCAAGGGTCGTAGTGATGTCATTATGATTGCCAATATCAATAACGATACTAAAGAAGTGAAGTTATGTTCTGTATTCCGTGATTCTTATCTGGATACAGGAGATGGAAGTTTCAAGAAATGTAATGCAGCTTATGCAAAAGGTGGTCCGGAAGCAGCGATTAATATGCTGAATAAGAACCTGGATTTATCGATTACCGATTATGTAACAGTAGATTTCAATGCGGTTGTAGAATGTGTTGATTTACTTGGTGGCATTACATTGGATGAAGTGACAGATGAAGAAGCAGTTCTCATGCAGGGATACATGGATGAGATTAACAAACTTACAAAACATAATTCCAAGTATCTGTCTGGCGGTGGAACAAATGTGCAGTTAGATGGTGTGCAGGCTTGTGCATATGCGCGAATCCGTTATACTGCAGGAAATGACTATAAGCGTGCAGAACGTCAGAGAACGGTTATTGCTGCTATGGTAGCAAAAGCGCAGAAGTCTGATCTGGTGACTATTAATAAGTTGATCGATGCGGTATTTGGGGATATTCAGACAAGCTTTTCAAATGCAGATCTGGTTGCATTGGCAGCACAGGTATTTAGCTATAAGCTTGGAGAATCTTCCGGATTCCCATTCAGCAAGGACTCAACAACGCTTGGATCAAAAGGAAGCGTTGTTGTACCATGCACTTTGGAGTCTAATGTAATTGAGCTGCATCAGTTTCTGTTTGGCGATGAGGAATACACCCCATCGGATACTGTTCTTGCAAACAGTAAGAAGATTATCAATGACACAGGTATGAATGAGGGAAATGGTTACAGATAAATGACAGTAGATATTATCATTCCAACTTATAAACCGGATGAAACATTATGTCTGCTCTTGTATAAATTGCAAGAGCAGACCTTTGTCGTTCATAGGGTAATTATTTTAAATACAGAAAAAGCACTCTGGAAACAGGCAGTTGCAGTGTATCCAATCGAGCAGGTATTACAGGAACTGCCTTGCGAGCATGAAGTGATTCATATTGCAAAAAAAGATTTTGACCACGGCGGAACAAGGCAGTTTGGCGCAGAACATTCAGATGCGGACGTAATGATCTTCATGACTCAGGATGCAGTTCCGGCAGATGAGTTTCTGGTGGAGAATCTGGTAGAGGTGCTGGAGGCAGGCGGAGAAGTTACAACAGTAGCCGTAGCTTATGCAAGACAGCTCCCAAAACATGACTGTCATATTGTGGAACAGTATACAAGGCAGTTTAATTATCCAGAGCAGAGCCGTATTAAGACAAAAGCGGACATCCCTGTACTTGGAATCAAAACTTTTTTCTGTTCGGATGTCTGTGCTGCATATCGAAGGGATTTATTTGAAGAACTTGGAGGATTTGAGTCCCCGGTTATTTTTAATGAGGATATGTTTTTTGCTGCAAATGCTATTTCGCATGGATATGGAGTTGCTTATGCGGCAGAGGCGAAAGTGATCCATTCCCACAATTATACGATGCGACAGCAATTTCACCGGAATTTTGATCTCGCCGTTTCACAGAAACAGCACCCGGAAATCTTTGAACAGGTAAGTTCGGAGACAGAGGGAATGAAGCTTGTGAAGAGCACGATTGCCTATCTGTTTAAAATCAGAAAACCATGGCTTATTTTTCATTTTGGAATGCAGTGTGTCGGAAAGTATGCAGGCTTCTGGATAGGAAAACATTATGAGAAACTTAGCAGAAAACAGATTTTGAAGTATACCATGAGTCCGGGATACTGGGAATTAGTTGATCGGGATAATGAATAAGGTGGAGAATTTTCGCAGGAGAGGATGCTCATATGAGTAAAACATTGTATATTGTAGTTCCGTGTTATAACGAGCAGGAAGTACTTCCGGAAACTTCAAAGAGACTGCTTGAAAAAATGGGACAGCTCGTATTAGAAAATAAAATAGCTAATAACAGTCGCATTATGTTTGTGAATGACGGTTCAAAAGATCAGACCTGGAGTATCATAAAGCAATTGTGTGATGAAAATATTGTTTATGCAGGAGTGAATCTTTCCAGAAACAGAGGACATCAGAATGCTCTTTTAGCTGGTATGGCAACAGCAGTAAAGTATGCCGATATGATTGTCACAATGGATGCAGACTTACAGGATGATATTAATGCGGTCGACCGTATGATCGAAGCCTGTTATGCGGGAAATGACGTGGTCTATGGGGTTCGATCATCCAGAAAAAATGATACCTGTTTTAAGCGTGGAACAGCGCATTTATTTTATAAATTGATGAGTTTTCTTGGTGCGGATATTGTGTATGACCATGCAGATTATCGGTTACTAAGCAGGCGCGCGGCAGAAAATCTGCTGGATTTTGATGAGGTAAATTTATTTTTGCGTGGAATTGTGCCGATGGTTGGGTTTCAGAGCACGACGGTGGAATACGAGCGTGGAGAGCGCTTCGCTGGGGAGAGCAAGTATCCACTCGGAAAGATGATCACATTTGCATTTGAAGGGATCACCTCTTTATCGGTGAAACCGATCCGAATGATTACGATTGGTGGTTTATTGATTTGCCTTATTAGTCTGATTATGCTGATTAAATCATTTGTGGATTATTTTAATGGCAATGTTGTGCCGGGCTGGGCAAGTATTATGGTTTCTATCTGGGTGCTTGGCGGGTTGCAGATTTTTGCAATTGGTATTATTGGCGAATACATTGGCAAGACGTATCTGGAGACGAAAAAGAGACCGAAGTATATTATTGAGTCGGTAATTTTGAAAGAAAACAATGTAGAGTAGACAAAAGTATCATGTATTATGGAGATTATAACTAGAAAATATGAACGGTTACAGTGAAAAAAATAAGAAAGTTCAGAATGCTTCAGTGTTGTTCTTTTGGGGCTTAATGGCGGTTGTGATTTTTCTGATTTTGAATCAGATGGGATATTCCGACGGTGATGACACCTATTTCTACCATTATTCTACCACAATGGGATTTTTTGAATATTTATCGTGGCGGTATCAGACCTGGGTTGGAAGGATGGCGGCGGAAGCACTTGTCTATCTTACTTTTAATCTTGGACTTGGTTTCTGGCGGGTGGCAGATGCGGTTATGCTGGTGCTGCTTCCGGCAGGAATCTTAAGACTGGGATGTAAAGCGGCAGGGGATTCTGGTTATGCGGATTTTTTGAATAAGTGCGAAAATCGCAGTAACGCAGGAGAAATCTTGAAACATTCTTCTACTGTTTATAGTAATATAGGAGAAATAGAAACAGTAGACTTGAAGAATCCACAACAAAAAAGCTGGTTGCAGAAAACATGGCTTAAAATCCGGTATCCGCTTCTTCTGGCAAGTGGCTATTTATTATTGAGTGTCATGACACTTGGCTATTCTGCTATCTGGGTAAATGGTTCGATTTTTTACACCTGGACATTCACGGCAGGCGTGTGGGCAATGATGCCGCTTGCAGATGCTGTTTTTGACACGGGTGCATTTTCGGGCAGACAGTTTATTTATACAATTCCGTGCAGTATCATTGCTGCGATGTCAATCGAACAGATGGGCGCGGTTTTGATCGCATTTGAAGTGCTCTCGATTTTAGGTATTCTGATGCAGAAAAAAAAGGTGCCGGTCATGATATGGATACAGCTTGTTGTGACTTTTATTGCATTTGTGCTGCTTTTTATGGCACCTGGAAATGAAATCAGAGTAGCATCTGAAATTACAACCTGGATGCCGGGGTATCCGGATTTGTCACTGGGAGCCCACTTATTTATGACAATCCAGTGGCTGTTATCTTCTTTTGCAAATGAGAGTAAAGCTTTTTTTGTTGCAATCTGGGTGGCTGCAATTTTTTTACTGGGCAAAAAGGAAAATGGAAAATGCTATCAGATTCTTGCAGCAGTTTTTAGCGTAGTGGCATTGCTTCCTTATGCAGGTGTTCATTTTTTCTCTGAAATGGGAATTGGCTATATTGATATCGAACAGTGTCTGACGGAATTGCCAGCCTGGCAGAAAATGACGACTCAGAATAAAATCGCATTTTTCTGGTGGATTGCAGCAGTGTTTTTTACACTGATTTTATTATGGAAAGTGACAGGTCATTCCATATTTATAAGTATGGTGTTCCTTGGTGGAATTGCCAGTGAGGCGGTATTGCATTTTTCACCAACAATTTACGCATCAGGTGCGCGTGTTTACTATCTGACAGATCTCATGTATCTGTTTATTATTTTGTGGCTGGTAATGCGTATGGAGGGTGAGCGGAAAAAGAATTTCTTTATTGCAGGAACGGTGGCGCTTGGCGTGATTAATTTTTTATCACAGTATTCTGTGATGTTATTGAAGTTGTAATATATGGAGAAAAAACATTTTTTCTTGATAATTTTATCACAATTCGAACACAATTTGACGCTAGACTAAGGTTATAAAGATAAAGGCAGCGGATATCAAAGAAGCTGCGGAGAAAGGGGCAAATTGTTATGGATAACAATTATTACAACAATAATAACAATAGTAATAACAACAGTAATCAGTCTTCTGATTCTTTCTACTCATATAACAGCCAGCAGAACAATGGAAATCAGAACAACGCACAAAATGAGGCAGGATCTCAGGCAGGTGGATATGGTTCCACACAGAGTTCCATTTATGGAAGCAGCCAGAGCAACGGACAGAGTTCAGGTTACGGAAGTACCCGGAGCAACGGACAGGGTTCAGGTTACGGAAGTACCCAGAGCAATGGACAGAGTTCAGGCTACACAAACACACAGAATATGAGCTATGGCTATGGCAGCACACAGCACAGCCAGCAGAATACCGGATATGGCAGTACTTCCCAGAATATGCATGGAAGTCAGACAAACAGCTATGGTGGCAATGCAGGTTATCAGAACCACAGCTATGGGGCTAATGGTAGTGCTTATGGCAATAATCCAAAACCGGAGAAGAAAAAGAAAGAGAGAAAACCGGGTGGATTTGGAAAACAGCTTGCTAAATGTGCAGCACTTGCACTTGTGTTTGGACTGGTAGCCGGTGGTGTGATGACAGGTGTTAATTATGCATCCGGAAAAATCCTTGGAACTTCAAATTCAAGTAATGTGCAGGCTTCTCTTACAACAGGAGATGATTCAACTGTAAAACCAACAGCAGTATCTTCTTCCTATGTTGCTAATGATGTGTCAGATATTGTTGATGAGGTTATGCCTTCGATCGTAGCAATTACGAATGTAAGCCAGACAGAGTACCAAAGTTTCTGGGGACAGTCCAAGACATATGAGAGCACAAGTTGCGGATCAGGTATTATTGTAGGTCAGGATAATGATTATCTTTATGTTGCTACTAACAATCACGTTGTAGAAGGCGCCAACAGCCTTACCGTTACTCTTGCAAATGATGATACGGTCAGCGCAGAGATTAAAGGTACAGATCCTTCTACAGATCTTGCAGTTGTAAAAGTTGCACTAAGCAGTATTAAGGACGATACAATGAGCGCAATCAAGGTTGCTACATTAGGATCATCTGATGCATTAAAAGTTGGTGAATCCTGCATCGCAATCGGAAATGCTTTAGGTTATGGTCAGTCAGTAACGACTGGTGTGATCAGTGCATTGAATCGTGAAGTTTCTGTTTCAGATTCATCCAGCAGCACAAATTATACAGCAGAACTGATCCAGACAGATGCAGCAATCAACCCTGGTAACAGTGGTGGTGCATTACTGAACACTGCAGGTGAAGTGATTGGTATCAACTCTGTAAAATATTCCGATACATCCGTTGAAGGTATTGGATATGCAATCCCAATGGATACTGCAAAACCGATTATTGAAGAACTCATCACCAAGGAAAAAGTAGACGAGTCTAATAGTGCATATCTTGGCATTGCTGGTGTTGATGTCACAAGTGATGTTGCAAAAACATATAATATGCCAACAGGTGTTTATGTTGCACAGGTAACAGAAGGTTCAGCAGCAGAAAAGGCTGGTATTCAGAAAGGTGATATTATCACAAAATTTGACGGAAAAGATGTAACTTCTATGGAAGAACTTTCTTATAACATGCAGTATTATGCAGCAGGTACTACAGTGGATGTTGTAATTGCAAGATCTTCAAACGGACAGTATGAGGAGCAGACAATCTCTGTAACACTTGGAAAGAAGAATTAAACCAGAGTTTAACGAGCGTAGTATCACAGATTTTGTGGTGCTTTTACAGGGTGTGAAGGGCAGATATAAGCGTCCTCTCACTAGTCGTGATTTTATAGGTTTATGAAAAGAAAAACGGTACAGACGAAATATGATGTTCCTGTTCGCCGGGCATTCCGATAAGCCTCTAAAGAGTCTTATCTCCATGGCTCACAAAGGAAATCATATTTGTCTGTACCGTTTTTCTTTCATTTACGCTGTGAATGACTAGTGAGAGGACGCTTATACATGCCCAATTTACGCTATGACCGCACCACAAAATCTGCAATTTACGTTATGGAACTCACGGTTATGGGATGAGTGCCTATAAAGGAGGAAACGACTAAATGCAGTCATTTTCAATGTCTTGTGATTCATCGATGATAAGGGCACACCTCCCGGAGTTTCATCTTTGGGTTCTGCCGCTCGTAACATGAATTGACAGATTTTCACAACTGGGATATTGCATGCTGCACAATCTAGGATAAATAAAAAATAGAACTGATTTGTTTTCAGGATTTTGGGAGCGGCCGGTCCTTAGAAAGCAGACATTGCGATTTCAAAAGACAATGTCAATTGGATTTTGAAATCACGATGGATGTTTTCTTAGTACCGCTGCCAGCGACAACAAGCGGAAGCGCTCCTGAAAACAAACAGTTCTATTTTTTATATTTATAAATACTTTGTTGGCATGCAATTAACATAACCTGCGAAAATCCGTGCCACCACCTGTAAGCGGCAGTTCATAAGTTAAACTCCGGTTTACATATCCGATGCTAAGTGATATGATAAGACACATGTAATTATTTGAAGTTTTGTCAGGAGGGAAAACAATAATGAAAGAATTTTTATACAAAATCGTAGAATGGATAGCAGAGATACATAGTTACCTGATGATGAAAAATGATAATTATGAATATCATTTTTCAGATAAAGAGCTGCATTTCATAGTGATAGGATTGCTTGGAATGTTATTTATATTTATCGTGTATCCGGTATTTAAATGGCTGGCAAAACATAATCACGTTATGGTAATTGCATGGATATATGTATTTACATTGATTCTGGTTATTACCTTCGCAATTGAAATCGGACAAAAAGTAACCAACACAGGTGCAATGGAATTTGCAGACATAGTATTCGGTGTTATAGGATTTATTGTGATGTTTTTTATATTTTCCGTTGTCAGAGAAATTTATCATTTGATTGGAAAATTAATAAAATATCTGCAGCAAAAAAATAAATAAACAGGAAAATCGTACAAACAAATATGATTTCCTTTGTGAGTTTTGCGAACAGGAACATCATATTTCGTTTGTACGATTTTTCTTTTATATATCCTAATGATTTGACTTGTGAACAAGACACTGATATCTGTCCTTCGAAAACCTACGAAGCAGCCGTAAAATCTGTTTTAATGTTCCATTTTCCAGTAAGCTGCGCTATAAGGAGGCAGTTCACTGCCACCGCCGAAGTCGTGTGGTTCGCCGGTAATCAGGTCTACAGCAGTTCCGCATCCTGCATCAAAATGTGCCATAAAAGGCTGATCATCTGCATTGATTGCTACGAGGACACGTTCAGAATCTGTTTTGCGTTCAAAAATACACTGACGGTTAGTTAAGAGAACGGAGCGAAAATCTCCGTAATTCAATGCGTCAGAATGTTTTTTTGCCTCTGCCAGTCTGGAAATAAAAGTAGTGAGATCATTCCATTCCGGTTTTTCAAAGCAGGCACGCAGCGCAGGATCACCATCTTCTTTTTTTGCTTTTGCACCCCATTCACTGCCATAATAGACGCATGGGATACCCGGCATGCCAAAGGCGAGAGCGTAGATCAAAGGCAGATGATTTTCATTTGACAAAATGCTTGCAACTCTGGTGACATCATGGTTATCTACGAAAGAGAGCAGATGCTTTCCTTTGTACAGAGTCCAGTTATCCGGACCAAACTGACGGAGCAGGGAGTGATTGATCTCAAACATATTCATGCTGTTAAAACTGGAATGCAACCCTTTGTAACATTCGTAGTTTGTGACAGAATGAAGCATGGAATCATTCATCCACTGGTTATAATCGCCGTGAAGCGTTTCGCCGACAAGGAAGAAATCCGGTTTCAGACTATCGCAGAAAGAACGGAGTCTTCTGAGAAAATCATGATCCAGACAGTATGCAACATCAAGTCTCAGACCATCAATGTCAAATTCTTCCACCCAGCCTTTAATGCAGGAAAAAATGTGCTGGATGACATCTTCATTCCGAAGATTCAGTTTTACAAGATCGTAATTACCTTCCCAGCCTTCATACCAGAGACCGTCATTATAGTTTGAATTTCCGTCGAAACTGATATGAAACCAGTCTTTATAAGGGGAATCCCAACGTTTTTCCAATACATCCTGAAATGCCCAGAAACCTCTGCCTACGTGGTTGAATACGCCGTCCAAAATGATTTTGATCCCTGCTTTGTGCAAATTTTCACAAACAGATTTAAAGTCCTCATTTGTACCGAGACGGGTATCAATCCGGGTGTAGTCTCGGGTGTTATAACCATGCGTATCAGATTCGAATACCGGTGAAAAATAAATGGCATTTGCCCCAAGTTTTTCAATATGAGGAATCCAGTCGTTCACTTTTAAAATGCGGTGTTCCAATACACCGTCATTTTCAAAAGGCGCTCCGCAGAATCCCAAAGGATAAATTTGATAAAATACACTTTCATAAGCCCACATGCTAAAACCAGACGCGCGAGAAGTTCCGCATCCTCTCGGGCGGCGAATACAAGGGACGCCA